>Ga0182793_1000086_pt1 | contig 82496 bp, 80 predicted proteins | sample Passage237A_FD_130498 | JGI IMG/M metagenome (GOLD analysis project Ga0182793, IMG submission 130498) | Cellulose adapted compost microbial communities from Newby Island Compost Facility, Milpitas, CA, USA - Passage2 37A (version 2) (version 2) ... | reverse complement strand
CGGCACCTTCCGCGCCTACTGCCTCGCCTACCTCCGCGCTCACCCCGGCGTAAACCAGGACATGCTCCTCCTCGTCCGCCAGCTCGCTCCCGGCGAACACGGTCTTCCGCTGGAGTTGTATCTGTTCACCAAGGACACGCGCTGGGTTGTGCACGAAAGCGTCCAAGCCGACATCTTCGATCACCTGCTCGCCGTGCTTCCGCAGTTCGGTCTGCGTGTCTTCCAACAGCCGGTCGGACACGATCTCCAGCTCCTCGCCAATCGCTTCGTTCCCTCGCCCGGCAATCCCGCGCTGGCCGCACCTGATCTTCCGCCGCCACCGCTCGCGGACTCGCACCGCTAGCCAGGCCGGCCGGGCGCATTTACCCCATGACACCGCATCACGCCCGCTCGATCGAAAACCTCACCACGACCCTCGCCGGCGATCCGTCCATCCTTGCTTTGATTTTGGGTGGTTCGCTGGCTCACGGCTTCGCGCGACCGGACTCCGACATCGACGTCACGCTGGTCGTTTCGACCGACGAACTGAATCGGCGCCGCGCGGAGGGCCGCCTGCACTACAACAACCGCGCGCTCTGCACCTACGACGGCTACATCGATGGCAAATACGTCGACGTCCCCTTCCTCGAGCAGGTCGCGGCGCGCGGCAGCGATCCCATCCGCTACGCTTACGAGGGGAATCGCGTTTTGTTCTCCCGCATCGACGGGATCGAAGCGCTGCTTGCAAGCATCACGCGGTTTCCCCTCGAGCAAAAACAAGAGCGCCGCGAACGCTTCGCCGCCCAGCTCCTCGCGTGGCGCTGGTATTACAGCGAGTCGCTCCGCCAGCGGAATCGCTACCTTTCCTTCCTCGCATTGCAGAAGCTCGTCCTCTTCAGCACGCGACTCGTGCTCAACGAAAACGAACTTCTTTTCCCCTACCACAAGTGGATGTTGCGCGTCCTCGAGTCCGCGCCTCGAAAACCGGAGGGGTTTCTCGCGGCGCTCGAGGCTTTGCTGACGTTTCCTCACTGGGAAACCGTCGATCGCCACGCCCGTGACCTGCTGGCCTTTATTGGAGTGGATTTCGGAGCCGCAGACGCCGCATGGCCGACGCGCTTCATGCATGACACGGAACTTCGCTGGCTCGCACACGAAACGTGCATCGACGACATCTAGCCGTGCGTCAGGCGCGCCCGTAGAACCACACACCCGGCATCGCCCACCAACTGAGCGACGCTGGTTTTTCCCCACCATGAAACTCCTGTCCCTCGTTCTCGCCGGTCTTCTCGCCTGCTCCGCCCGCGCTGACCTGCTTCCCCCGCCGCCCGCCCCGCTCGGCGTTCCGGCGCCCGGACCGAAAACCGAAGCGCCTTACGCGCCGCAGCCGATTCTTCCCGGTGGCGTCGTCATCCCGCTCTACCCACCCGATTCGGCGTTTCTCAACCGCGAGAAAATCCGCGAACCCGAGGTCTATCAATTCTGGGGGCCGGTCACGCTGGGCGCCGTCGTCAGCATTCATAACCCCTCGATCGAGTTCCATCCCGGCAACAGCCAGCTCAACACGGGCGCATGCATCATTCTCGCCGCCGGCGGCGGTCACAATTCGCTCAACGTCGGCAGCGAGGCCGCGCCGTTCGTGTCGTTCTTCGCGCATCACGGCATCAGCACCGTGATTCTGCGCAACCGGCTCCGCAGCGATGGCTACGAGCCGCACGTCGACGGTGTGAACGACGCGCTTCAGGCCATCAAACTCGTCCGCGCCTACGCGAAGGAGTGGAACCTCGATCCCGCGAAAATCGGCATCATGGGTTTCTCCGCCGGCGGCGAACTCGCCTCCTACGCGTCCATTTTCTTCGAGGAGTTCGATCGCAAGAACGACATTCCCGGCAATCCACTCGCCAAGATCACCTCGCGTCCCGATTTCGCCGCGCTCATCTACACCGGACCCTCGCCGTTCGCGCGTGGGCAAACGCCAACGATCCCGCGCAACGTCCCGCCCGCATTCATCGCGAGCCCGAGCTGGGGCAGCTGGATTCACGCGGTGTGGTCGCAGGAATATTACAACGCGCTCCACCGCGACGGTGTGCCCAATCTCGAAATGCACCTCTACGCCCGCGGCAAACATCCGGGTGACAAAACCGAGCCCGGCGAGCCACCTGCCACCGGCGGCCTCGCCAACATGGGCGGTCTCGCTTTTGGCACGTGGTCCGAGCGCCTTCTCGAGTGGTTCCGCGATCTCGGCTTCCTCGAAAAACCCGGCGTCGAAACCTACGCCGCGAAACAAGTCGCCGCGCATCTCAACCGCCAGCCGCGCAGCACGAACTTCGGTCCGCCGCCGCGTCCGGCGACAGACGCGAAGAAGTGATTTCCCGCGTGTAGTGGAAAACCCACTACACGCCCGAGTGCGGTTCGAGTCGTGCCTGGGTGCGCACCGGGTCGCGACACGGTGCGCACACGGTCGCGCCAACGTGCGCTCCGCTTCGAGCGATTGTTTGAACCGCGCCACACCGCGCCGGTCTAGACACTTGTTACTCAGGCGCCGGAAATTTGCTTGCTCCAGCTTCGTCGCCGCCGGCAGCCGCCCTGAACTCAACCCCCGAATACCATGCCTGCTGGAGCCAGTCCGAAACGCGAACGCGAATACAAGCAGCTCAAATCGAAGTTCAAAAAGGAAAAGCGCTACAAGGGTCGCGAGGAGGAAGTCGCCTCGCGCATCGTCAACAAGCAGCGCCGTCAGACCGGCGAGACGAAGAAAGCGCCGAAGAAAACCTCTTCGCGGAAATCTTCGTCGGCCAAATCGCGCTCGTCCTCGGCGCGCAAAACCGCCACGCGCAAGACGCCGGCGCGAAAATCGCCCGCGCGGAAATCCACGGCCCGCAAATCGACCGCGCGGAAAACGCCGGCGAAGCGTCGCAAGTCTTCCCGCTAGCCGGCGCTAGTTGCGCGTCGGCGCGAAACGCACCCACGTTTCGTCGATCGGATCGCCGCGCGAGCTGCGTCCGCGGTGGCGCCACGTGTCGCCGTCCACCTCGCCGTCGAAGGCGAGCTGCGCTCCGACGCGCGAGCTGTCGCGCGAGAAGAACTCGATGGTTTCGGTATATTTGCCGTTCTCGAATGTGTAGGTGCCGCCGCCGGTGCCGGAAAACTCGCCGGTCTCCACGTTGATCGCGATCCACTGAAACCGCGTGCCGGACAGAATCTTCAATGTCCGGCGCGCGCGCAGCGGCATCTCGGAAAACGTCCCATCCACCATGCGACCGGTGATGCGCCACGTGCCCGCGAGCGCCCGCCGGCCGTCGTCGATGCGCTCCCACACCTCCTCGCCGCCTTCTTCACGCGGCATGCGGAGCACGTCGCCATCGACGTTCACCGTGGTGCGGAAAAACTCGCCGACGCGCGCGCGGTCCTGCGAATCAAACTCGATCTTTCCCTCGACGTTGTCGCCGCTCGCCGAATACGTGCCGCCAAACGTGCGCAAGAACTGGCGCGCCTCGCGGTCGTAAACGGTGCGCGACCAGTAGCCATCGGTCACGATCAGCACGTGCTCCGCGCGACCACCCTGCAGTCGCCACGCGCCGAGCGCCGATGCGTCCGTCGCCGCCACCACCGACGCCAGGCTAACACTCCACAAACCGGCGAACACGAAAACGATTCGAAGAAAGAGCTTCATGGGGAATTGAGTTCGGATTTTGCACACAAACCCGCGCTTTTCCAGCGAGCTTCCGCATCCAGGCTTCGCTTCCGCGGTCGGGCTCGTTTACTTGTCCCACGTTACCCTCCCCATGAACCGCCGCCGCTTTATTCAGTCCTCCGCCGCCGCGCTCGCGCTTGCCTCGCTGCCACGTTTCGCGCGCGCCGCCAGTTCGCCCCTTTCGTCGGGCCCCCGCTTTCGCACCGCGCTCATCGGTTGCGGTTGGTGGGGCAACAACATCCTGCGCGAAGCCATGGCGAGCGGCGCGTGTCAGATCGTGGGACTGGCCGATGTCGATGCGCGTCCGCTGCCGGCGACGCTCGCGCGCGTGCGACGCGGCACGGGCGACACGCCCAAAACGTTCACCGACTATCGCGACATGCTCACGGAGACGAAGCCGGAGATCGTGATCGTTGCCACGCCCGATCACTGGCACGCGCTGCCCACGATCGACGCGGTGAAATCCGGCGCGCACGTTTACGTCGAAAAACCGATCGCACACACGATTCTCGAAGGCCGTGCGATGGTGAACGCCGCACGCGCGGCCGGTCGGATCGTGCAGGTCGGCACGCATCGCCGCATCTCGCCGCACAACATCAGTGCCCGCGAGTTCATCCGCAATGGCGGCATTGGCGACCTCGGGATGGTGCGTTGTTTCGTGAACTACTCGTTCGTCGACGGTCCCGAGGAGCCGCGCGCCGCCGAACCGATTCCGAAGGGACTCGATTGGGAACGCTGGTGCGGCCCGGCGCCGCTGCGTCCGTTTCACAGCGGCATTCACCCGATCGGCTTTCGCCAATATCTCGACTATGCGAACGGCATGCTCGGCGACTGGGGCGTGCACTGGCTCGACCAGGTGCGCTGGATCACCGGCGAAAATCACGCCACGCGCATCTACTCGACCGGCGGCCGCAGCGTCGCGGGCGCTCCCGTGCTCCCCGGCGACGCGCAAACCTCCGACGCGCCAGACCACCAGCTCGCGACGTATTCTTTCGGCCGCTTCGACGTGCAATGGGAGCACCGCCTCTTCGGGGGACACGGCGCCGAGAAAGGCGAAAATGTCGGCTGCCATTTCCACGGCTCGAAAGGCGTGCTCCACCTCGGCTGGCAGCAGGGCTGGACGTTTTATCCGCTCGATTCCGATGAGCCCGTCGTCTCCCAACCCGCGCAACTCGGCCAGCCCGACGACCAGAACATCAAGGAGCTCTGGGCGGATTTCATCGACGCAATCCGCCACGACCGTCCGCCGGTCTGCGACATCGAAGACCTCCACTACTCCACCAATCTCGCGCTGCTCGGCATGCTCTCTTGGAAACACGGCCGCAGCATCGAGTGGGACGCCAAAGCCGAACGCGTGATCGGCGACGAAGCCGCAAATAAACTCCTCCGCCGCAACTACCGCAGCGGCTACGAGTATCCGATGGCGTAAGGTTTTTCCTGCGACTCGGCCCTGGGTTGGCGCGATGCGCTCCCTCTCGCCAAGGGAACCATCGGTCTGCGTGGGCAACTGTGAGGTGAGCCATCACCCCATGCGCAGCCTCCTCCGCAATCATGGTCTGTCGATCGCGTTGCTGGGAATCTTCCTCGTCACCTTCCTCGGTCAGATCCTGACGGGACAGGCCGACTACAACCACGAGCGCGAGCAAGAGCACGAGGCTCCCCTCAGTCTCGGAGGTTATCTCCAAAGCGCGCACTTCCTCGAAGCCGCCACTGAAAATTGGGAGAGCGAGTTTCTCCAGATGGGCACTTACGTGCTGGCCACAGCCTGGTTGTATTAGAAGGGATCCGCGGAGTCGCGTGATCCGCGCAAGCGGCGCCAGTCTCGCTCAACTCGGAGTGTCACGCCCGACTCACCGTGGCCCGCACGGCGCGGAGGATGGGTGCTTCGAATCTACGAGCATTCGCTGTCGATCGCGTTATTTGCGGTCTTTGCAGGGGCCTTCCTGCTGCACTCGATCGGCGGATGCCGCCTCTACAACGAAGAGCGTCTGCACAACGGAGAGGCCGCGCTTTCCTGGGCCGGGTATCTCGCCTCGTCGCGTTTTTGGTTCGAGTCGTTCCAAAACTGGCAGAGCGAATTCCTCGCCATCGCCGCGATGGTGGTGCTGTCGATCTTCCTCCGGGAAACGAACTCCCCGGAGTCGAAGAGCGTGCAAACCCCTCATTGGGAAAACGAGGAATAGCGCTCGGCCAAGACGACGGCGCGGCCCGCTTTCGGTCGCGTCCTACAGCGTGACGCGTTTGCCGGTGCGGGCGGATTCGTAAATCGCGAGCATGATCTTCACGTCGCGACGGCCCATGTCGCCGGGCACGATCGTCTCGGTGTCATCAAGAATGTTGCGTGCAAACGCATCCATTTGCCGCGCCTGCTGATTCACCTGCGGCAGATCCATCGGGCCTTTCGACGTTCGACCGGCGATCCCACGATAGGCATACGCAGGCGAGAGTTCATACCAACCGTTCTCGGCTTCGACGCGGAGCTTGTTGGCGTTCTTGTTGTAGCTCATTAGGCACTCCGCTTTTGCGCCGCTCGGAAACTCCATCGTCCAGGTGATCGTTTCCTCGACCTTCGCAAAACGCTCGAAGTCGGTTTTCTCCTCGCGCGCCGTGATCGCGATCGGCTCTTCGCCGGTCGCATAGCAGCCGGCCTGCACGCAATAGACGCCGAGATCCATGAGCGGACCACCCGCGAGTTTCGGATCGTGACGCCATGTGCCTCCGCCGGAGACATAACCATCGTGCGCCTCGACGCGCTTGATCGCGCCAAAGTCCTTCGCCTGCGCGAGACGCATCACCTCAAGATTATGCGGTTCGAAATGCAGCCGGTAGCCGATGGAGAGTTTCTTCTTCGCGGCCTTGCACGCGGCCATGATCCGGTCGCAGTCCTCGACCGTCGTCGCCATCGGTTTTTCGCAGATCACGTGCTTGCCAGCCTTGGCCGCACGAACCGCAAACTCCGCGTGCAGTCCGTTGGGGACGACCACGTAAACGATGTCGATGTCCGGATTGTCCGCGATGCGCTCGAACGTGTCGTAGCTGTAAACGTTTCCCTCGGCGAGGTCGTAGCGGCGCTTCCACTCCTCGGCCTTCGACGGCGTGCCGGTCACGATGCCGGCAAGACGGCACCACTCCGTTTCCTGCAGTGCGGGCGCGAGTTGACCGCGCGCGTAACCACCGAGGCCGACGAGCGCGACGCCGAGTTTGCGTCGGCCGTCGGGCGTTTTCGTTTTGTCGGCGGCGGCGCCAAGCAGCGCCGAAGGAAGCGATGGCAACAACAGCGCGCCGGTGCCGAGCGTGAGGGTTTGAACGAAACGGCGGCGCGAGGGCTGCCATGAAGGGATCGACGGCGGTGTGTTCATGGATTTTGGGGGAAACGGAAAGTTGCCGAGCGTGACGCACCGGGAGCGTTTTGGGTGCGCGATGCTTCAACGAAGAAATCTCGCCGGAAATCGCAAAGGCGAAAAGCGGCGGGCTGCCGCGTCGGCAGGTGCGGGGTCACCACACGCGCGACGGCGTCTGGCTCTCCAACTGTTCTTCCGCTGCATCCTCGAGCGCGCTAAGAAAATCGAGCTGCGTGCGCCGCTCGATCTCGTCGATCGAGACGAGAAAGTCTCCGGCGCGCGCGGACGCCGGTGCATCCTGCGGAATGATGAACGACAGGGTGCGAAGCCGTCCTTCGTGCTCGTCCACCACGATGAGGAAAAACGCCTCGGGAATCTGCACTCCGCCGCAAAGCGCTTGCGGACGCTCGCCGAAGATCGGGCCGGTAAGCACCCAGACCTCCTCGTAGCGCGTCGCGTAGTTGGTCGCGATCTTCAGCTCCAGCTCCTTCCAAAGCCCGGCATTGAGGCTGTGTTTCTGCGGCGTGATGTTCGACATCAGAAACGTCTCCTCCTGCGCCGCCGCGCCATAGCGCGTGGCGATTGCGTAGTTCGGAGCCATGTGGCCGCGATCGTAGCCGCTGCCGGTGTAGCTGTCGGGCGTCACGCGTGCCACTGTGCGACGATCCACGGAAAATTTCTCCGGGCGCGGCGGCGGCTCACCTGTTTTTGCGATGTCCTTCACGCGATACGCGGCCCACGCGGGATTCCCGCGCGCGTCGTCGTAGCCCACGACATAACCGCGGTTCACGAGCGTGCGCAGCAACGCCGCGCGTGAACCCGGTGTAGCGATGGGCTCGCCGCCGTAAACGTGCGTCTTGTCGCCCGCTGGAATCCGCGCGCTCGCCGGATTTGCATAATAGAGCTGCCAGATGTCCCACGCGACCTCGAGCGGTGAAACATTACGGCCGCGATCGAACGCCGCGCCGACAAGTCGCCGGACTTCGGTCTGACGGTTTTCCGGTTGAACGAAATACCAGCCGCCGAGCAGCAGCGCGACCGCAACGTTGGCGTAAACCAGCCAGCGAGCGAGAAAGCGCGGGCGACGAGCGCGCGAGAGAGACGAACCGGAGCGACGACGACGAGCCATGCTTCCGGGCCCAATCAGCGCAGGAACAACACGCACACGGGTCGGATCGCCGACGTGCCATGCGGCGTGCGCGTGAGCACACCCTTTTCTGCGTCCACGCTGAAGACGGTCAGGTTGCCATCGATCTGCTGCGCCGACACGAGCCATTTGCCATCGGGCGTGAGTGCGAAATTGCGCGGGTTGTTACCGCCGCTGGGTTCGATTTGCACCCGCGTGAGCGCGCCGGTGGCATCGTCGCGGGCAAACACCGCGATGCTGTTATGCCCGCGATTGCCGGCGTAGAGGAAGCGGCCGTTCGGATGCACCCGAATTTCCGACGTGGTGCTCGAACCCGTGAAATCGTCCGGCAAGGTCGGCGTGCGTTCGGCGATCTGCAGCGCACCGCGCTCGGCGTCGTAGCGGAACGCTGTCACCTGGTTCTGGAGTTCGTCGACCGCGTAGAAGGATTTTCCGTCGCGCGAAAATACCGTGTGCCGCGGTCCTGCTCCCGGCGCGACTTGAACAAATGCCGGCTCATGCGCGCTGATCGTGCCGTTTTCCGGCGAAAGCCGATACGCGAAGATGCGGTCAAGACCGAGATCGGCGACGAAGGCGAAGCGATTGTCCGGCGAGATCGTCACCGAGTGCGGATGCGGCGCTTCCTGTCGGGCCGTGTTGGGGCCGAGCGGGCCGCGGTGTTCGATCACGCTGGCGACGGGCCCGACGCGTCCGTCCTCGAAAATCGGATACGACGCCACATAGCCGCCGCCATACGCCGCCACCACCAACATGCGCCCTGTCGCATCGACTGCGATGTGGCAGAGCGTCGGGCGGTGCGTGGACTCGACATTCAAACGCGTGAGGCGTCCGGTGGACGCATCGACCGAAAACGCGACGACCGCACCGTGCGACTGGCCATCCTTGCCCCGCACGTCGGTCAGCGCGTAAACGAAACGTCCGTTCGGGTGGAGCGCGAGAAACTCCGGGTTCGGCAACTCCGCCACCAGCTCCGCGGACGAAAGCGCGCCGGTTTCCGCGTCGAGTTTCACCGCGTAGATGCCGCGGCTGCTTGTATCGGTATACGTGCCGATCAGCGCGACGTGATCGCGAGCGTGACCGACGGAGCAAAGCAGCGCAACGAGGGCAAACGTGAGGTGGCGGAGCATGCCGCGATCCTAGCGGACGTTTCCCGACTCGAAGCGAGCCTTAAGCTCACCTACTCCTCGACCGCCCCACCGAAGCGGCGGAGATGCTGGCGAAAAGTCGTCGCAGGATCAGCGACTCGCGCCGCGAGATACTCGGCGAAGCGAAGCTGCTCCCGCAAACTCGCGCCTCCGCGCACCCGCGCCGCCTGCTCGCGCTCGATATCGCGAATGCGCTGCGCGGTTTCCGCGAGTTCAGCAACTCGTGTCACCGGCAGAAAGAGCACCCCGTCGAGATCTGCTACGACGACGTCGTCTCGAGAGATCCACCACCTGCCCACGCGCGCCGTCGCGAACGCGTCGTTTTCCCGCGGACGCAGACTCTGTGGTCCCGCCGGAAGCGCTCCCCTGCTGAACAACGGCAGTCCGATCTCGAGCAACTCCGCGGTATCGCGATGCAAGCCCCCTACGATCAGGCCGGCGATTCCGGCAGCCTTCGCTTCGAGGGCCACGAGATCACCGACACAGGCTTCGTCGGTCCGCCCTTGATTATCGATGACGAGCACATCGCCCTGCTCCGCGTCGGCAATCGCTTCGAGGAAAACATCCACGCTGCCGTAGTGCCGAACCGGCCGCGCACGTCCGACAAAACACGCGCGGGCGCGATCGAGCGGCACGAGCTCAGGCGGAGCACAACGCACTTCCACCCCTTTTCGGATGCACGCATCGGCGAGGTGTGGCGTGGTGAGTTCGGGGAGCAACGCAGCGATTTCGGCGTCAGACATTTTGCAACGGGGTTACAGCCAGTTTGGCGAGGACCGCACGAACGCCAGTCGCAACTCTCTCCCCACCTGCACAGTTCGCACAAAGTCACGACTGCGCAGTGTCTCCAAATTTTCCATAAGACTTTTGTAACGTTTCGGCGCGAGCGGGGTTCTTTCCGCCAAGATGTTCTCCGACTTTCGTCTCACGTTCCGCGCGCTGGCCAAGGCCCGCGGATTTACGTTCATCGCCATTCTCACGCTCGGCGTCGGCATCGGCGCCTCGACGGTGATTTTCAGCGCGCTGCGGGCGCTCGTGATCGAACCGTTTCAGTATCCCAAGTCGGACCAACTCGTGCACGTGTGGTCGGGCGATCGCTGGCCGTTTTCGCCCGCAGATTATTTCGACATTCGCGAGCAATCCTCGAGTTTCACCGCCTTCGGAGTTTACCAGCCGCACACGTTCAACGTCGGCAGCGAGAACGCGCAATCGATTCTCGGCTCACGCACGACCGCGGACGTGCTGCGCGCGTTTGGTGTGCCGCCGCTGCTCGGGCGTTACTTCACGGCCGAGGACGAGGCGACTGGCGCCGCACGCGTGGTCATCCTCAGCCACGCGCTCTGGCAGCAGCGCTTCGGCGGCGATCCTGGTGTGATCGGCCGCAAGCTCTGGCTCGACGGTTCCGAAGCGGAAATTGTGGGCGTGATGCCGCGCACGTTCGAGTTCGCCTCTCCGTGGCTCCGGACGGAGACGTGCGAGTTGTGGGCTCCGCTTTCGCTCGAGGAAACCCGCACGATGCGCGACAGCCATTTTCTGCTCGGTCTGGCGCGACTGCGCGACGGAGTTTCGATCGCGACCGCCGATGCCGAGGTGAAGACGATCGGCAAACGGCTGAGCGAACTGTATCCGGATTCCAATACGCGGAAGGAGTTTCTCGTTCGCTCGCTGCACTTCGAGATGACCCGCGACATCCGGGGACAGGTTTGGACGCTGTTCGCCGCGGTGACGCTCATGCTGCTCGTCGCGTGCGGGAATATCGCCAGCATGCTGCTCGCACGGGGCGCGCGGCGCCAGGGCGAGTTCGGTGTGCGCGTCGCGCTGGGCGCATCCCCGCTTCATCTCGTCCAGCTGACTCTGTCGGAGGCACTGGTCCTCGCGTTCGGAGGAGCGATCGTCGGACTGGCGCTGGCGCTCGGCGGACTCGAGGTAATCCGCGCGATCACGCCGATCAGCGAAGCGCGCAAAGCCGCGATCACGCTCGACGGCATGGCGCTGCTCTTCGCGCTCGGAGCCACACTGGTCACCGCGTTGCTCGCGGGACTGCCGCCCGCGCTCGCCGCGCGACGCACCTCGATCGCGGGCGTAATTCGCAGCGATGCGCGTGGTGCGGTCGGTTCGCGCTCGCGTCATCGGATGCTGCGCGGATTAGTAATCGCTCAGGTGGCCGTGGCCTTCGTGCTCGCCAACAGCGCGGTGCTGTTTGCGCGGAGTTATTTGAAACTCGTCGAGGACAACCGGCTCCTCTCCACGGACGCCGTAGTCACCGCCCAAATCGCGCTGCACAGTGATCGTTACAAGGACGAGGCTGCCCGCGTTCGCTTCTGGTATGAACTCGCCGAACGGATGAGAGCGTTGCCCGGTGTGACCGAGGCCGCGGTGAGTTCGAAACTGCCGCTCGAAGGTGGCAGCAACACGAATGCCCTCTTCAACGATGAGGTTTACGATCCCACCCAGCGTCGCATGTTGGTCGAACGCACGTCGGTCACCGAGAGTTATCATGCGGCCATGGGCCTGCGGTTGATCAAGGGCCGCCTGCTCCAGTCAGAAGACCGCGTCGGCGACATCCGTGGCGTGCTCGTGAACCAGACGCTGGTCGCGAAAGTGTGGCCGAACAAGGAACCGCTCGGAGAACTCATCCGCGCCAACAACGCCGGCGATCCATGGTTCAAGGCCCGGGTGGTCGGCGTGGTCGAGGATGTCCGCCAATGGGGTCCGGACCAGGAGGTGCAGCCGGAGATGTATTTCACGCCGGAAGGCCACTGGGGTAACAACGCGTTTCTGATCGTGCGCAGCGAGCTGCCGATGCAGCAACTGGCGCCGCTCCTGCGACGCGAACTCGCCGCGATCGACAGCGAACTCGCGTTCCGCGATCTCCGCACGATGCGCCAGGTGGTGCAGGGTTCCACGCAGGGTCAGCGGGTGCTCGTGGGATTGGTGAACTTTTTCATGCTCACCGCGCTTGGCCTCGTGGCCGTCGGCCTCTACGGCACGCTTTCGTATCACGTGCAACAACGCACGCGGGAGATCGGCGTCCGCGTCGCGATCGGCGCGGGCCGTTCGGAAATCCTGCGCCTCGTCTTCGGCCAGGGCGGTCGCTGGGTCATGGTTGGGTTGGCGATCGGCTTGGTCGGCAGCCTCGCGCTGAGTTCGGCCGTGCGCGCGATCGCCTATGGCGTCGAAAGCATCCAGTTCGGACCGCTCGCACTCGCCGCCTTGGCGGTGGGCATCGCCGCGATTGTGGCGTGCTGGTTGCCGGCACAGCGTGCGGCCCGACTCGATCCCTTGGAGGCGTTACGCGCGGATTGAGGCAAAGAAACGGGTGGCGCGCCGGCCCGTCTCGCTTCTTTGGTCAACGAGTCGCGAGCGGCGGAATTGTCTCCTGACAGCAGGTTGTCACTCTGTTGTGAAAGTATGCTGCGATGCCGCGTTCCACTTTGCCGCGCCCCCTCTCCTCTCCCCGCCTCCGGCTGCCTTCGGCACCGACCGGTATCCAAAAAGGCAGCACGCTCACCACGCTGCTCGATCGCGAGGCGGTGGACTGCCTCGCGCATAATCTCCGCGTCACGCACCGGCGATTCGATGCCGATACGTTCCAGCGCACCGCGCTCGCCGGTTTAGAAGGACTGAGCATTCTCCAACGCGGCCACTTCCTCGCAAAGGTCCTTCGCGATCACCTGCCGCCGCGCTACTCCGACGCGATCGAAATCCTGCTGGGCTCGCTCACGCCGCCGCTGCAGGAAACGAGCGATTTCACGCTGAGCGGTTTCTTCTATCTGCCGCACGTCAGCTTTGTTTCCAACTACGGTCTCGATCCCGCAGGTAATGGAGGCGACGACCCGTTCGAAACGTCCATGCGCGCGCAGTTTGAACTCACGCGGCGCTTCAGCGCCGAGTTTTCGATCCGCGCGTTTTTGATCCGCTGGCCGGAACGCACCCTCGCGCGACTGATGGAATGGACGCGCCATCCCGATCCGCATGTGCGGCGACTTTGCTCGGAAGGTTCGCGACCGCGTCTTCCTTGGGCGCAACGAATCCCCGCCTTCGTGCGCGATCCGCGACCGGCGTTGCCGATTCTCGAAGCACTGAAAGACGATCCCGAGCTCTACGTGCGGCGGAGCGTCGCCAACCACGTTGGCGACATCGCCAAGGATCACCCCGAGCTCGCCTTCGAGCTTTGCCACAAATGGCTCAAAGGCGCATCCGCCGAGCGAAAGTGGCTGATCCGCCACGCCGTGCGACATCCCGCCAAGCACGGCGTCGCGGCCGCGCTCAAGCTGCGCCAACTCGCGAAATAGCGAGTCGTGCGCCGGCGTCAGCGCACCTGGCCCGCGCTGTTTTCGAGGATCACGTTGGACACCACCGTTGCGTCCATCTGGTCCGGCACATGCGAGGTGAAACCGATGCCGACGTAAAACGGCGCATCGAACTTCAGCGTCACCGGCGCTCCAACCTGCCTCATGGGTTCGCCCGCGACGCTCACCCACAGCGTGAATTGGTCGCCCTGTTTCTCGATGCCGAGGCGCACTGGCTTGGGTCCGTTCATCGGCACCTCGGCGGCCTCGATGCGGCCATCTTCCTTGAGGTCAGCGCCTTTCTCCGGACGTTGCGCGAGGTGGATCAAGCCGACCCCGTGGAGCGCGGTCATGATTTCCTTGGCGTTATCGTCGAGATCCTGACGCACGATCAACACCGTCTTGCGATCGCCGTAACCCTCCGCGTTGGGAAAGGAGATATCGGCCGCGAGCGAGACATCACCCGAAAGCTTTTTCCAGAGGAAGCGAAACTCGTCGCGGAAATACCAGATGTTATAGCCCGCCGCATCGATGCGATACGACTTTGTGGCCGCGTCGAAACTCGCGCTTCCCGGCAAAATCGGTCCGCCCACATCCGCCTGTCCGTCGAAGATTCCGATCGGCTCGGCAAACGTCACCGTGGGCTGTTGGTGGCCGGCGGGCGGCGGCACCTGTTGGTGCGTGGCCGAACCAGGTCGCGCCCAGTCCGGCACTTCGAGCGGCTTGGCGGCGAGCGCAGAACACGAGAGAACAGCGGCGAGGCAAAGACGAGCGGGGTAGTTCATCGGAGCTCAAGGTGCAGATCGTCCCGAGAAAGGAAAACGCAAACCTCAGCAGTCCCGCGCGGCGGCATCGGCCAACGCCGCCGCGAGAGCCCAGGCGAGTCAAAGGCGCCTGGTCCCGCCAGCGCCGAGCAGGTGATTAACAGGCACCTGGTCACTCGTGTTTCCGGCAGCGCTTTCGGCTCAGACGTGAAACTGCTCTTTCACGATCTTCCCATCGGCGACTTCGTAGACGCAGAGTTCCTTCATATCCATGCGCCCCTCGCCCTTCATCGTGACGTCCATCCGCATGATGCACGCGAACGAATTTTTCGCGACGAGCGGCTCCGACACTTCGATCGTGTGCACCGTCTCGATCATCGAGTCGAACTTGCGACCTTTCTCGATGATGGCCGCGAGGCCGCGAGTTTCCTGCGCGAACATGGGGGATTCGAATGGTTCGAGACTCACGGCGTTGTCCGCGTAGAGTTCAGTTTGCGCCGCTTCCCAGTGGGCTTTGCGGCAGTGAGCGACGAGACGTTCGGCAATTTCTGAGGTGGTCATGGGATTTCAGGGTTTGCGGAGAGTTCAGCCACGAGTATGAACCCGCCCACTGACAACGTCCCGTCAGCAGCGTTTCCCCGCGCATTCCTACCGTTTCGCCCGATGAACTTCCTCCCCTCCCCAATCTCCCGCTGGCTCGCCGTCGGCCTTTTTCTCTCGCTCCTGTCGCTGACTCGCGCCGCCACGCCAGCCGATGAGTCCGGCTGGATCTCGCTGTTCAACGGTCGCGATCTCGATGGCTGGGTCGTAAAAGTCGCCAAGCATCCGCTCGGCGAAAACTACGCCAACACGTTCCGCGTCGAAGACGGCATCATCAAGGTCAGCTACGACGACTACGATCGCTTCGATCAGCAATTCGCTCACCTGTATTCACTTCTTCCCTACAGCCATTACGTGCTGCAGCTCGAGTATCGCTTCGTCGGGCGCGCGATGGAAGACGCGCCGCATTGGGCCAAACTCAACAGCGGTGTGATGGTTCACTCGCAATCGCCGCTCTCGATGCGCGTGGAGCAGCTCTGGCCGGTTTCGATGGAAGTGCAATTTCTGGGTGTCGGCTACACCGACGGCACCCAAACCGGCAACGCTTGCACGCCGGGCACCAATCTCGTCCTCCGCGGGCAACTCACCAACGCTCACATCATCGACGCCGTCGGCTCGCTCTCTCCACTCGACGAGTGGGTCTCGGTCGAAGTCGAAGTGCACGGTCACGACGAAATCATCCACCGCATCAACGGCGTCGAAGTGCTCCGCTACCAGCATCCGCAGCTCGATCCCGAGGATCCCGACGCGCAGCGCCTGCTCGCGCTGGGCGCGCCGCTGAAACTCGCGAGCGGCCACCTCGCGCTGCAGGCCGAGTCGCAGCCTGTGTGGTTCCGCAATATCCGGATTCGTCTGCTCGATCGCTGAGTTCGGCTTAGTCGGCGAGCATCGGATAATCCGTGTAGCCCTCGGCGCCATTGGTGTAGAGGGTCTGCGGATTCGGTTCGACGAGCGGCACGGCGCGTCGAACGCGTTCCACCAGGTCTGGATTGCTCACGTAGTGGGGGCCAAACACGATCGCCGCCGCCGTGCCCGCCGCGACAGTCTGCTCGGCTTCGTCAGGCGTGAAACCCATGCCGACCAACAGCGCGCCCTTGAACGCTCCGCGCGCCGCGCTCACGACGTCGGCCTTCTGCACGCCGTGAAAGTCGCCGCGCATCAGATCGAGAAACGCCACGCTGCGGCGGTCGAGTTGCTCCGCGACATAGCGCGTCAGCGCGACCGGATCGCTGTCCTGCATAAAATTGTAGCTGTTCAGCGGTGAGATGCGCACGCCGACGCGATCCGCGCCCCACACCTCGATGGCCGCGTCGGTCACCTCCAACAACAGCCGCGCGCGATTCTCGATCGGTCCGCCATACGGGCCACTGCGGCGGTTGCTTCCATCGCGGAGAAACTCGTCGAGCAAGTAGCCGTTGGCACCGTGAACCTCGACGCCATCGAAGCCCGCTGCCTTGGCGTTTTCCGCCGCGCGTTTGAAACCCGCCACGATGCCGGGCAACTCGTCGTCGCGCAGCTCACGCGGCACTTCGTAGGGTTTCTTCCCCTGCGGTGTGTGCGTCTCGTCGTTCTCGATGCGCAGCGGACTCGGCGCGACCGGTTGCGCGCCGTTGTTCAACAACGAGTGACACGCGCGACCGCCGTGCCAGAGCTGCGAAATGATCCGGCCACCTTTTGCGTGCACCGCATCGGTGACCTTTCGCCAGGCCGCAACCTGCGCGTCGGAGTAGATCCCCGGCTCGCGCCCGCCAAAGGCGGAGTTGCCCTCGACCGCCATCGTGGCCTCGGCGATGATCAACCCCGCGCTGGCGCGCTGGGCGTAGTAGTCGACCATGAAATCGGTCGGCACGTGATTCGCATCGGCCCGGCACCGCGTGAGCGGTGCCATGACAAAGCGATTGGGCAATGAGATCGCTCCGAGAGCGACCGGCGTGAAAAGAGTGTCGTGCGGCATGAGTTGAGAAACTGAACGCCGCGCAAGGGAGGAGACTTCTCCCGAAACGCAAGCACTCCTGTTTCTGCAACCGCTTGACGCTTCATCTCTCCCCGAGGAAAACCCTCGCATGCTGCCCCTTCGGTTTCGCGCACTCGCGCTTGCCTCCTTGCTGACGGCCCCCGCTCTCCTCGCTCAGGACATCACGGTTACGCCTTTCGCATGGGTTTTCGACGAAGACCCGCCCTCAACGCTTCCGACTCGTGGAGCGCCTGGCGATCTTTCGCCGCCCGCAGAGTTGGAGGCACTCGACCGCCCGACGTATGCCCGCATCCGCGAAGTCGTGGGCAAAGACGGACTTGCTTGGCATCGCACCGTTTCCACGGAAATGCCTTGGCTTATAAATATCGCCTATTCGGTCTTCGATGGCGTCACTAAACATTCTCCGGCGAAACGCGGCGGCGCCGTCGTCAGCGAGATCGAGTATTTCGTAGTCTTCAATCCGAAGTCCGCCCGCCAAGGGGCCAACACCACACCTCGTCTTCTCCAGCCCGTCTCGGTGAAGCTCCCTGATTCCGACGGCGCGGAAAATGTCTTCCTCGAATTCGACTTTTCCGTGGACGAAAATGGGAAGGTGGCGGATCTCGTCCCGACAACACCGTCCGTCAGTTCGGCCGTTGTGAATGCCGTCCGCGCAACGCTTCCGTTCTGGAAATTTGCCGCCGCGCAAAAAGGCGGCAAGCGCGTAGCCGCCCACGTCACCGTTCCGGTGTTATTCGTCTCCGAACCCGTCATGGATGAGAGCAAGGTCGATTCGCCTCCTCAAGTGACCTATCGAGAGGCGCCTCGTTATCCGCTAGGCGCGAAGATGGAGGGCGTGCCCGGACGAGCCACCGTGACTTTCGTTGTCGATGTCGAAGGACGTGCACGCGAAGTCGAGGTGCTGTGGGCGACACATCGCGTTTTCGGCAATGCGGCCGCTCAAGCGATCAAAGGCTGGCGCTACCGGCCTGCGATGCACCAGGGCCAGCCGGTCAACACGCAGGTCTTGCAGGAAATCCATTTCGTCATGGGCGACCGCAATGCCAACTTCCTCCAAGTCGTCGCAGACCCGAAGAAAATCGCGCAGCTTCCTCCCGCGCTCCAGTGGGACCAACCGCCGGAGTATTCCACCGTTTACGCGGGGACTTATCCCTTCGAGGCCCTTCTTGCACGGAACGAAGGTTCCGCTCGCCTCGCGTTCGTTGTCAGCCCTGAGGGCAAGGTGATCGAGATGAAGGTCGTGAGCGCGACGTCTCCAGAGCTTGCTTCGGCTGCCAGCACCCTCGTGGAGTCTTTCGGTTTCTCTCCTGCGTCGCTTCGAGGAAAGCCCTCGCACGCTCTGCTTTCCCTCGACGTCAAATATTCGCTGGGGGGCACACCGCTCGTCCCGATGGATCGCGCTACCGTCAAGCTCGCCGAGCGCGTGCAACAACATCCCGGTTCATTCGCCCGTGTCGCAGACCTCGACCGTCCGCTCCGGCAGAAATTCACCGCGCCAGCGCCATTCCCGCTCGCGGCAAAAACTCCTGTTGGATCCGCCGAAGTCGAATTCGTGATCGATCCCGAAGGCGTCGTCCTTCTCCCGCGAGTTGTTTCTGCGACTGATCCCGCCTTCGGCTACGCCGCAGCGCAAGCGATCAGCACGCGCCGCTACGCGATTCCTCGGAAGAGCGGCAAACCGGTCGAGGTTCTCGCACGCGACACGGTGGAATTCAGACACGAGTCGGTGGCGCGCTGACGCGCCACCGCACACTCATCCATTCAGCTCTTTGGATAGTCCGGCGCAGTCTTCACTTCGGCGATCTGCTTCGTGTGACGCTCGCAGTGCGCGGAGATGAAGAGGAGCCACTGATACGCATCGAGCTTCTTTCCGAGCGGACTGTCGATCGCGTGTTCACGCAGATCCGTCTTGGTGGTCATCAAGGCGACGGTTTTCGCCCGGCTCTCTTTGAAATGCGCGACACTCTCGGCCGTGCTTCCGAAACGATTCGACGGCACCAGCGGCTCGGGCGCCTGCGCCTTGTGCGAGCGATCCGCGATCGCCGTGGTCACGAACTGGTCGAGTTCTCCGAGATTGACCTCTTCCGTGCGAGCCGGCGCAGAGAGCACCTGCTTCTCCACCATCTCGCGCAGGAAGTCTTCCGCCGCGGCGATGTGCTCCGCGACTTGCGCGATCGACCAGCGCTCCGGCGCCGCCTTGAAAGCGAGCTGCTCGGCGGAGAGATCCTTCACCTCGGCGAGGAACGCGCTGCGCGTGCGTTCGAGATGAGCCAGACCGCGTTCGCGATCTTCCGACGTCAGCGACTGAGCCGAAAGCCACGACGTGGCCGTGAAAACCAAACCAAGAACCAGAAGGAAACGTTTCATGAGGATGCGGGGTGAATAGCTCGCACGTTGCGGCGGATGTATCCGGGTGCAAGTCGCGCCCGGGTCATCCTTTCGCTCTAGCAGTCGAGTAAACCCACACGCTACTGCGGCGGGCGCCCCGTCACGTCCTTGAGCACCGGGCTCACGTCGGCCACCGGTCGCACCTCGACGATGAGGCCGAGCGGCAAACCCGGGCACTGCTGCGCGATCGCCGTCGCTTCGTCGAGATCGCGCACCGTGAGAAAGATGTAGCCGCCGACCACCTCCTTCGTTTCCGCGAAAGGACCGTCGGTGATGCGCTCGCCGCGTGCGCCCGACACGACGCGTCCGCCGAGCTCCAACGGACGCCCGTGCTGCACTTTTCCGGCGGCCGCGAGGCCGTCATACCAATCGTTCCATTTCTTCGCGAGCGCGACGCGCTCTTCCGCCGTGAGATGACGATGCGACTCTTCTCCTGCGTTGCGAAACAACAGCATGAAAGGCCGCGACTCGGGTGCGTGGGAATCAGCCATGCGGTCACGAAAATCCCAATCCCGTCGCACCGTCGAGTCTGCAAATTCACTGCGCCTTCGCTTTTGGTCGCGCTTTGCTCCGCGAAAAGAAAAGGGCGCCAAATGGCGCCCTGATGCGGAGTGCGGTCCGATGCGGTCCGCATCGTGGCTCGACTCGAGCCGCACTCGGGCTCGACCCGGTCCGCACCTTGTCGCGACCGTGTTCGCACTCGGGTGCGACAGGGTGCGCACTGTGGCGCGACGTGGTCCGGACCTTGGCTCGACTCGGGACGCACTTCGTCCCGAGTTGGCTCAACGATCTGCTCAGTTGATGACCGGGAGGAACGAGTGTTCGCGGCCATACTCGAGCATCTGCCCGAGGAAGTCCGTGGGATACTCGATCTTCACGTCGACGATGTCGCCGTCCTTCTTCACCGGCACGAGCTTCGGTTGGATGAAGCCCATGAACGGCGCGATGTTGAGCGGCGCGTAGCGGCGGTGCACTTCGGCGAGGAGCGTCTGGTCCACTTTCACGCCGTAGTTTTCGACGAGGTTCTTGCCGGCTTCGAAATCGCCTTCGGACTTGATGCGCTGGATCTCGCGCAGCAACTGGCCAAAGAGCACGCGGAGCTTCTCGTAGTCGTTGACGCGGAAGTAGGTTTTCCCGTCGCGCGTGAAGCGTTCGATCACGTTGTCAGCTTTGCCCTTCTCGAAGGCCCACGCGACGACGAGCTGACGGTTGCGCATGTGCGCTTCCTCGAGGTTGTGACCGGGCTGCACGCGAAACAGCTGCGTGAGCAGACCGTTGGTGATGTATTTGTCGTATTCGGCCTTGCCGACGTCGAGCGAAGGCATGACGCCGATCTCGACGAGTTTCGGATCGAGGCTGAAGTAGAGTGCAACGAGATCGGCGCGCGCTTCCTCGAGCGTGCCGGCGTAGTTCTTCAGCGTCTGGTCAACGGGAGCGACGCCCGGGTTGATCTGGCCCGAGGCGTGACCGATGACTTCGTGCATGTCGGTGTGCAGATCGCTCGCGAGCGCGCCCCACTTCTTGAGGCGGGCGGCGATCTCCGGGCTTGCGGCGAACTCCTCGGTCGCCGGGCTCTTCGAGCTCACGACGTTGTAGGCTTCGATGATGTTGCCGAGCGAAACGGACTTGGAACCGTGCTGCTCGCGAATCCACTCCGCGTTGGGCAGATTGATGCCGATCGGAGTCGAGGGAGCGGCGTCGCCGACTTCGCCGATCACAGTGATGACCTTGGCGGAAATGCCGGTGACGTTGGCTTTCTTGTGACCGGACTGGATCGGAGAATTGTCCTCAAACCACTGCGCCTGATCGGAGATCGCGGCGATGCGCTTGGTCGCTTCGACGTCGCGCATCGACACGACGGATTCGAAGGAGCCCTTCTTGCCGACGGCGTCGACGTAGGTCTCGATGAAGCCGTTAACGAAATCGATCGTCGGCGTGGTGTCGCTGACCCACGCGATGCAGTGCTCGTCAAACTCGGCTATGTCGCCGGTGCGATAATGGCGGATCAGGTGCTCGATGCTGCGGCGCTGCGTTTCGGTCTCGGCCACGGTCGCGGCTTTCTCGAGCCAGCCGACGATGCGCTCGATCGCGGGACCATACATGCCGCCGATCTTCCAGACGCGCTCGACGATCCTGCCGTCGATTTTGGCGAGCTGGGAATTGAGGCCGTAAGAGAGGCGCGGGTTGCCGGACTTCTGCGCGAGGTCCTTGTAGAAGGCGTCCACTTCCTCGGCGGTAACGTCGCGGTAGAAATTATTCGCGGAGGCGGCGACGTGGTCCACGCCGTCGTCGAGATTGGTGGTCTTCGCCGCGATCGTCGGATCGAAGAGGATCGGCGTCAGCTCGCGTGCGAACGCGGCGACGGATTTGCCCTCGAGGGGCAGCAACTTCGCATCGGACTGGGCGAGGAGTTTCGCGAGATATGGCTCGGGGAATTTCGGGAGGATCTTGTTGCTCGCGTAGTGGTGGTGGATGCCATTGGCGAAGAACACCTGCTTCGCGTAGACGACGAACGCATCCCACTCCGCGCCACTGCGCTCGCCCTTGTAGGATTGAAGGACGGCCTCGAGCGTTTTGCGGATGACGAGGTTGTGGCGGTATTTCTGATCCCAGAAAATATCGCGCCCGGCGAGGCCGGCCTGAGTGAGGTAATACGCGAGTTTCTTTTGCTGGAGCGAGAGCTGCTCGAATCCAGGAACCTGATACCGCAGAACCTGGATGTCTGCGAAACGATCGGCTTCGTAAGTGAAATTTTCGCTCGCCGGATTGGCGTGCGCGCCAGCTGTGCCGAGCACGGCCAGCGTGAGGAGGGTGAGACAACGCATGGCCGAGCTTTTCTTGGCGATGTGTCATATGGCCAGAGCAAAACCACTCGGCGCGCGAACACAGCCTCCGCTCCCTGGCGGGGATTTCCCTCGGCTTCGCTTCGGTGAAGGTGTTTGTTCGCCGCGTCGTCGCGCTCGCGTGAGGCGCGGACCCGATTCCCCGTTTTCCCCATGCTCAAACACCTCGGCCTCGTTGCCCTGCTCTGCCTCGTCCCGCTCCGCGCGCAAACGCCTCCGCCCAGCGATGAGTCGCTTCGCGAACTGCTCGAAGTCACGCACTCGCGCGACGTGCTCGACCGAATGAAGGCGCAGATCCACGCGCTCATGCAATCTGCCCACGACCAAGCCCTGGCCGACCGAGAGCACTCGCCCGAAGCGGAGGCCGTGCTCACGCGCATGCGGGATCGCGTGACTGAACTCCTGCAGCGGGAGATCGACTGGGCGGTGATAGAGCCGATCTATATCAAGATCTACGCGGAATCGCTCACTCAGGAGGAGGTCGATGGCATGATCGCATTTTATCGCACCCCGATCGGCCAGTCGGTCATCGCGAAACTGCCCAATCTCGTGCAGCGATCGATGGCGTCGGTGCAGGCGCGCATGGGTCCGCTGATGCAAAAGCTCCAGGCGATTGAACACGAAACGACCAGCGAACTCGAAGCTCTCGCGCCCGCCGGCGGCGAATAAAATTCTCCCGCTGCGTGCGCTTGCGCTCGTAAAATGCGGCGCATCGTTTGCCCGGCCGGTAACGTCATTCCGCAGGTTCGCGCGCTGGAATTTCAGTTGAACCCTTCGCGCGCCCGACACGAAGCTCCTCCTCTCGTCCCCATGAAAACCTCCCCGATTTCGCTCTCTCTTCTCGTTGCGGCGTCGACGGCACTCACGTCGTTTGCCGCACCTGATCCCAACTGGCTCGGTCACGATCGCCAGCGCCCGCTTCCGCCCGTCATCACGCCCGGCACGCCGAGCACGCAGGAGAAACCGGGACGCGCGCCGTCGGACGCCACGGTGTTGTTCGACGGCACCAACACCTCCGGATGGGTCGCGATGGACGGCAGCCCGACCAAATGGATTGTGCGCGACGGCGCTCTCGAGTGCGTGCCCGGCAGCGGCTACGTGCGCACGCTGCAGTCGTTCGGAGATTGCCAGTTGCACGTCGAGTGGGCCGCGCCGACTCCGGTGCAGGGCAACAGCCAGGGCCGCGGCAACAGCGGCGTTTTCTTCGGCCTCGGCCGCTACGAAGTGCAGGTCCTCGATTCGTATCAGAATAAAACCTACGCCGACGGCTCCGCCGCTTCCGTCTACAATCAATATCCCCCGCTGGTGAACGCCTCGCTGCCGCCCGGGCAGTGGCAGACCTACGACATCATCTGGACTGCGCCCCGCTTCGACGATGAGGGCAAACTCGTCTCCAAGGCGCGCCTCACCGTTTTCCACAACGGCGTGCTCGTGCAGAACGACGTCGAACTCACCGGCCCGACCGCATGGATCGGCCGCGCTCCCTACTCTGCGCATCCGACTCGCCTGCCGATCGCGTTCCAGGACCACGGCAACCCCGTGCGTTATCGCAATGTCTGGGTTCGTGAACTCGGCAACCCGCGCAAAGTTGAGATTTATCCGGCCGATGCGCTGCTCGAATCATATGTCGGCAGCTATGGCCAGGGCCAGTGGAACACCGCCGTCATCACGCGTCGACCCGACGGCCTGCTGGGCATGAAGATGGCCGGTGCCGATCTCGTGCTGCACGCGGAATCCAACACGAAGTTCTACGCGCTTACGACCGACGTGCAGGTCGAGTTCGTGAAGAGCGGCGCGACGACCAAGCTGCTCGTCACCGTCGGCGAGGACTCGGAGCATCCGATGACGCTCGAGCGCGCCAATCGCTGACGCCCTCGCCCTCCTTCAGGTTTTCCTCGCCAGCCGCCCGATTCGCGTCGGGCGGCTTTCTTTTTGTGCGGGCGTGAACGACTCGCTTACTGCGCTTCGCCGACCGACACGCCTGCCGCGGCGAAGAAAATCGGCCCGTTGGAAACCAACTCCGCCGCGCCGGGCGCGACGATCGTGCGGCTTCCGGCATTCGCGATCGCTTCGGGACCTTCCGGCTGCAGCGCGAACACCGCACGAAGTGCCGCCGCTTCGTCCGGCATCAGCACGACGCCGCGGAGAAAGTTGCTGTTGATCGAAACCGTCGCGGTGCCGCCCGTGACCATGAGGCCCGGCTGATTGCGCTGCGCCCAGTTTTCGAGCGCCGACGCGACGAGAAAATACGGCAGCGGCCCGCGTTCGCGCCAGTAGGTCATCTCGCGATCGTAAGGCTCGCGACGAATCACCTGCTGATACACGCGCTCCACGACCGCATCGTAGTCGGCCGCGTTTTCGCCGAGCGCCTTTACGTGCGCACGGAGCAAGTCCACATAGCTCGACTCCTTCGCGCCGGCGTCGAGTTCCGCCTGAGACGGATCGCGACCGAACGCATCGCGCCACGCCTGCTTCGCCGCGAGCGTCCGCGCATTTTTCTCGGCGCTGAGTTTCTTCGAGAAATGTTCCCGCAGCTGCGCAGCCGTCTTCGCGCCCTCGCGTTCTGCGGCAGCAATCTCGTCAGCCGAAGGCACACGGCCCAACACCAGCAAACCGGCCGCGGCCGGCAGACCGCCATCGAGCGATTCTGCGCGGATTCCGCCGGACAGAGACACACCGAGAGAAAGGGCAACCAGGAGACGATAGATTCGGGGCATGAGAAAACGAACGATGAACTCGATCGCTTGGTCGATCCAGAAATCTTCGCCGCGCGTTACGCAAAAAAGTCGCACGGAGATTTTCTGCGCCGCGTGCTGAGGTTTGGCTTTCAAAATCCCACCGAAGCGCACTTCGTTGACGAGCCTTTCACCCCCGATGAAGACGACACCTCGCTACTCCCCGCTTTTCCGTATCTTCACGCTGGTTGCGTGTGCGTTGCTCGCGTTTCCCGCATTGCAGGCTGCGCCTTCGGGTGGTCCTTACGGGCCGTTGCAGCAACGCTACGAGATTCCCTCTGGTCGCCGGGTGATCTACGTCGCGCCGGAAGCGTCGGCCTCGGGCAGCGGACAATCACTTGAGCAGCCCACGACGCTGGAAAAGGCGATCGCGCAGGCCGTCACCGACGACGTGGTCGTCCTTCGCGGCGGCACCTATCGCGTCGGCAGCCTGAAAACCAATCAGGGCATCACGCTCCAACCCTACGCCGACGAGCGCCCCGTGCTCAAAGGCACGCGCGTCGCCACCGAGTGGAAAGCGCAGGCCAACGGCCTCTGGCGCACGAGTTGGAAAAAACTTTTCCCGGCCAAACCCGCCGATTGGTGGCGCCGCGAGCGCGAAGCCGCACGCACGCCGCTCCATCTTTTTAACAACGACATGGTGTTCGTCGATGGACGCCTGCTCGCTGCGGTTGCGTCCGAGCACGAGGTCACGGCCGACACCTACTACATCGATTATCCCAACGGTCAGGTTTACCTCGGCGTCGATCCGACGAATCGTCTCGTCGAAATCACCGCGCACGACAGCGCGATCATCCGCACGCTCGCCGACGTCCATGGCAAGAAGAACGACGGCAAAGGCTACGTGCTCCGCGGCCTCACGTTCACGCAATACGCTTATCGCGCGCTCGAGGTCGAGGGCACCGAACCGCACCGCCACATGGATCCCTCGGAGTTCGGCAAGGAGATCGTCGGCGCCGTGCTCGAGCATCTCACGATTTCGTTCTGCTCGCGCGTGGCTGGCTATTTCCGCGGCGATGGCCTCGTCATCCGCCACTGCCTCGTCGCCGACTGCGGGAGCGAAGGTCTCTACATCGTGGACTCCGCCGACGTGTTGCTCGAACGCAACATCGTCACGCGCACCAACAGCGCCGAGCGTTTCTCCGGCTACTACGCGTCGGCCGTGAAGATCTTCAACCAGTCCTACCGCGTCACCTGCCGCGACAACCTCATCATCGACAATCCTCACTCGAGCGGCATCTGGTATGATGTCGGCAACATCGACGCGGTGGTCGTCGACAACTGGATCGAGCGCACCAACGACGGTTTCTTCTACGAGATTTCCAAGCGCGCGATCTGCGCCGGCAACATCTTCGTCAACTGCAACCGCGGCATCTTCATCCTCAACAGCTCGGAGGTGCAGATCTACCAAAACACGTTTTACAACAGTGTCGCATGGTTCGAGCGCACCGAGCGCAGCTCGCAGGGCGATCACTTCGGCTGGCACACGAGCGCCGGCCCCGACGTCCACGAGCGTCATAGCCACGTCTTCGTGAACAATCTTCTCGCGGCCGACGAAACGTTCCAAGGCCCGCTCCTCAATCTCGTGCAGACGCCCGTCCTCCGCGGGCGCCTCACCGAGTCGCAGCTCTCCACGCTCGACGGCAACGTTTACGTGCGTCGTGCCGGCGCCGTCGCGCAGCCGCTCATCGGTTGGAGCCCGGCGCAAACGGAAACCGCGAACCAAACCTTCGCCACGCTCGCCGCTCTGCGCGACACCTTCCCGAAGTTTGAGACGGCCGGAAAAGAGTTCCCCGATTACTGGGGCCCGCTGTTCCGCAGCGAGGTGCTCGAGCATCTCGAGCTGCTTGCCGCGTTCCCCGGCGCAAATGTCGGTGCAGAGCTCCCGGAAAAGGTCCGCACCTTGATGCGACTCGAGCCCGGCGCCAAGGCCTTCCCCGGCGCGTATTCGCCGCGCTGATACGCGACGAGCAGGTCGGTCCGGCTCGCGCGCTACTCCGAGATCGCGAGCTGCGCCGGCTTGAGCCGTTCGTCGAGTTGCGCGAGCGCGTTCTCCGCCGCGGCGATCGGGGTTCCGGTCATGCGATTCGTCGAGAGCAGCACGTTGCCGTGCTTGTCGAAGACGACGATTCCGGGGATCTGAATGACGCCCTTGAGTCCGAGGGCGGACAACACGTGTTTGCTCTCGTTGGGCAGCGTCGGCCACGGCATCGAGCTCGCTTTCACGTAGGCGAAATACGGCGGCATCGTCGCGTCTGTCGCCGAACCGAAGAACGCCACGCGGTCGCGGCCGGCGAGCACCTGATTGTAGTGCTCCACGAACTTCGGCGTGAAATAGGCACAGCGCGGGCACGTGCTCGCCGATAAGTATTGCACGTAAACTTCAGCCGGCTCCATCGCCACCGGTTTTCCGTCGGCGTTGACCATGAGACCGTCGAGCACCTCGATCATGCGACCGGGCCGCTGCTCCTGCGGGATCGCGGCTATTTCGCGAGCGCGAGCAAACACATCCGTGTCCGACGCCCGCACCTGATAAGTCCCGTTTTTTCCGGGCACCCAAAAGACCGCGTGGCCGTTTTCGACCCGCATTAGCCGGTGGGTCTCGCCGGCCTTGAGCACGAAACCTCCAAAGCTCTGGTCCACGGTGATCGTCGCCTTTCCGGGCCACAGCGTCATGTCGCGTTCGAGCGATCGCAGCGTCAGCGCGCGCTGGTCCGGAGTATACGAGGCCCACCGCGCATTCGCCGCTTCGAGCAGATCCGAGTCTTCAGGATTGGTCATGAAAACGAAACCCGCCGGCGCGAGCAGTTCGGCCTGACGCGCATTGACCGAGTAAACTTTCACCTCGGTTCCCGCCTTCAACAGTCCCTCGCGCTGAAAGTTCTGGTCAGTCTTCAAGCGCACCGACTCGGGCCAGCGCTCCGGCTGATTCACCAGATCGCGCCATGTCAGTGTCTCGGGGACCGCGGCGAACACCACCGACGAGCAGACCAGCAAAAACGCAGCGCCAAAGCGCGCGGACACAGGGGCAAACACGCCGGACGTGCCGGCAAAGAGAGTGAAGAATTTCATGGCGGGCAGAAAGGGGCCGACAGGGCCGGGGCGAGTTTAACACTGCGCCCCCGGCGGCTCCATTCGGGCGCCCGCTGCTGCATCAGTCAGGTTTGCGCTGATAACCTGACGCGACGCCCGCCCGGGTTTAAGGAGCCGCCGCCGGCCCGTGCTCGGGCGCGATCGGTTCGAACACGAACCGCAATCCGCGCACGTAAGCCTCGAACTGCATGCCTGCGTGCCGCTCGCCGTCGATGATCCGAAACTCATACGCGAGCTCCGGATGTTTGCGCGAGCTTACGCGCTGATGGTAGCGCAGGATGCCGCCCAGAAAACCCGGCGACTCGTTGCCACCGCCCGACACGTGCAGACGCGCGCGCAGCTTTTTGCCCGATTTCACGAACTCTTCCTCGTAGCCGAGCAGCCAGTCGTCCTCGATCAACACCGCCGGCGTCGCCGCGACGTAGCCGTAGAACAAATCCGGCTGCGTATACATCGTGTAGAGCGTAAACAGTCCGCCCAACGACGCGCCCGCGAGCACGCGATGCTCGGAGTCCACGCGATACTCGCGCTCGATGAACGGGATGATCTCTTCCGCGATCGTCTTCAGAAACTCCGCCGCGTGGCCCGTCTCGGGATCGTTGTCCCAGCGCACCGGCATCAACTCCCACGTGCGCAGTCGCCCGTAGTTCAGATTCTCGCCCGGATAGCCGAGGCCCACCGTGATGAATTCCGGCGCGACCTTGTCGTAGATCAGGCTCCCGTGAATCGCCGTGATCTTCTGAAAATCCCAATAACCATCCGTGCAAAACACGACCGGATAGCGCTTGTCGGGCGAAGTCGCGTAGCTCGGCGGCAGGCCCACGTGCAACTGATACTGCCGGCCCGCTGCATTCTTCGGCAGCACGCGCAGCTCGGAGTTTTCGATCGCGTGAGGTGGATATTTCGGAGCAGTCGCAGCACCCGCCACCGAAGCGAGCGCCACCGCGAGAAAAGCAAAACAGGAAGCGACAGAGGTTTTCATGGGGTGGTAAAAACTAAACACCTCGTCGCCGCGAAGTCCTCTCCGATTTTTGCTCCGTTTGTTCCAACGTTCGACTGAGCGCGCACCACGCCATGCCTGAGTGCGTCCCAGGTCGAGCCAAGGTCCGGACCGGGTCGCGACAAGGTGCGCACCGCGTCGCGCCACCATGCGGACCGTTCCGCGCCAGCGTGCGGCTCGAGTCGAGCCACGTTGCGGCACGACTTGGGACGGTGCTCGCACCTGAGCGCGACGTTGTCCTCCGCGCGAATTACTTCCGGCGCTTTTTTGGCGCGGGCTTCTTGAACTGCGGCATCGGAGACTGCTTCTGCTGAAAGCGCTGCGCAGCCTTCTGGTCTTTGATTGAGGGAAGATATTTGGCGCCCATGCAGCGAAACCGGCGGATTTCGTCCCCGCGGGCAAATCCATTCGCTTCGCTGCGGCGCCGCATGCGTCGCCGCGCACCACACGGCCGCGACTGCGGAGCAGGCGGTTCGCTGAACCGTGGCGCCACGCGCTCGTTGGGCGGCAGGTTTCGCTGCCTGTCGCGCTTGCCGCGGGCTCGTCAGGCGTTTCCCTCGACGCATGCCTTCCACCCACTCTGCCGCCGCGCGGCCCTCCCGCTTCAATCGGTTTCTCGCGGTCGTCGAGCGTGTAGGCAACGCCCTGCCGCAGCCCGCCACGCTTTTCGCCTGTCTCGCGGTCGCGGTGCTGTTGCTGTCGGCGTTCTTCGCGGCGCGCGGCACGGAGGTCGTGAATCCCGCAACCGGCGAAGTGGTGCGCTCGATCAGCCTGCTCAATCTCGAGGGCTTTCATCGGATCGTCGCGCAGACGCTGCCCAACTTCATCAATTTTCCACCGCTGGGCGTCGTGATCGTGTGCCTGCTCGGCATCGCGGTCGCAGAGCACGCGGGATTGATCGGTGCGGTGGTGCGACTGCTCGTGCTCGCGTCGCCGCGCTCGCTCGTGACGCCGATGGTCGTATTTGCCGGCGTGATGTCCAACGCCGGCGGCGACGTCGGATATGTGCTGCTGATTCCGCTCGCCGCGGCGATTTTCCACACGCTCGGTCGCCATCCGCTCGCGGGCCTCGCCGCGGCGTTCTGCGGCGTGTCGGGTGGCTTCAGTGCGAACCTGCTCGTGAGCACGATCGATGTGCTGCTCGCGGGACTCTCGCAAAGCGCCGCGGCAATCGTCTCGCCCGGCTATGTGGTGACCGGACTGGCCAACTACTATTTCATGGCCGTTTCCACTGTGATCATCGTGCTCGCCGGCACGTGGGTCACGCATCGCTTTGTCGAACCGAGACTCGGAGAGTATCGTGGTGAGGCCAAAGCCGAGCCGCTCGTCCCACTCTCCGGCGCCGAAAAACGCGGGCTGTGGTGCGCGCTGGGGTTTCTGCTGCTCGCGGCGGCGGCGGTGCTCGTGGGCTTGCTGCCCGAGGGCGGTTTTCTGCGCGATCCGCAGCAAACGGAAAACCCGATCCTGCGCTCGTATTTCGTGCGCCACTTGGTGCCGTTCATCTTCATCGCGGGCGTGGGCTTCGGCCTCTCCTACGGTATCGGCGCCGGCACGATCCGCCGCGATCGCGAGGTCGTCAAAGGCATGGAGAAATCCATGGCGACGCTCGGCTCGTATCTGGTGCTCGCGTTCTTCGCCTCGCAGTTTATCGCGTATTTCAACTGGACGAATCTCGGCATCATCACGGCCATCGAAGGCGCCGCTCTCATTCAATCGCTCGGCCTCGAGGACATGCCGATTCCGCTGATGATCGCGCTGATTTTGTTTTCGGCGTTCATCAACCTCTTTATGGGCAGCGCGTCCGCCAAGTGGGCGCTGCTCGCGCCGATCTTCGTGCCGATGTTCATGCTTGTCGGCTTTTCGCCGGAACTCGTGCAGGCCGCGTATCGTGTGGGCGACAGCTGCACCAACATCATCACGCCGCTGATGAGCTACTTCCCGCTCATCCTCACGTTCGCGCAACGCTACGACAAAGCCGCCGGCATCGGCACGATGATCGCAACGATGCTGCCCTACTCGATGGCGTTTCTCGCATTCTGGACGGTCCTGCTCGTGATCTGGATCGCCCTCGGGTGGCCAGTCGGCATCAACGCGCCGCTGTATTTGTCCGAGACGATCGCGCAGCCCACGCCGTAACCGGCCCGACGCCAACATCGGGAACGTGTTTCGCGCTCTACGGTTGCGAGCGGGATCGCAGCCAGCACGTTGCGGCATGGCTTCCCAAGGTTCCGCCGGCAATGTCATCGCCGCTCTCGCCAGCTTCTTCATTCCGGGGCTCGGACAACTGCTCCAAGGTCGTCCGCTCAAGGCCCTGATCATGTTCGTCCTCGCCGCCGTGCTTTGGTGGTTCCTGCTCGGCTGGATCATCCATCTCTGGTCGATTCTCGACGCCGCCCTCTTCAAACGTCCCTGACGCCCACGCTGCGATGCCGACACGGTTTCCGACCATTTCGCCCGAGCCGGTCACGCCGATCCCCCCGGAGGCGGCGGCGCGACTCGCGCGTTTGCGGCGGCTCGCGTTTTTGATGGATCGCTCGATCCCGATCGGCGGCGGACGCAGCATCGGACTCGATCCGTTGATCGGACTTATTCCCGGGGTCGGCGACTGGGCCGGCGCCGTGATCTCGAGTTGGATCGTCTACCAAGGAATCTTGCTGGGCATGCCGCTCCGCGTGCTTGTCGCGATGGGCCTCAACATCGCCATCGAAGCGCTCGTCGGCACGGTGCCCGTTGTCGGCGATCTCTTCGACGCCGCATGGCAGGCCAACTATCGCAACCTCCGCCTGATCGAAAAACACTACGATCCGCGACGGCGTCCGCGTTCGCTGCGCGGCGTGTTGTTCGCCTTCGCGGTGTGCACGGTTCTTTTCTTCGCGGCGATCGCGGCGCTTTCGTTCTGGATTTTCTCCGCGCTGCTCTCACTCGTCACCAGCGCCTGAACCGGGTCGGGACAAAGTGCGCACCGGGTCGAGCCAAGGTGGGTCCAAGGTCGCGCCTGAGTGCGGCTCGAGTCGCGTCAAGGTGCGGCGCGCGCCGCTTCCCTGCGGGCCCGCGACCATCGCGCAACGAGCCAGCAGCCAAACGCCCACACGGTGCCCGCACACCAGCCGGCGAGCACATCGGTGGGAAAATGCACGCCGAGATACACACGGCTGAATCCGATGATGCCACTGAGCAGGAATGCGACCGCGAGAAAGAATACTTTCTCGCGCCGCCGCTCCGCCGCCTGCGCAAGCAATGCGCCGAGCGTGATGTAAACAATCGACGCCATCATCGAGTGCCCGCTCGGAAAGCTCGCCGAACTCACGTGCGTGAGATGCGGCACGATGTCGGGTCGCGGACGGTCGATGACGTTTTTCAATCCGTTACTCAGCGCGTAACCGCCCGCGACCGTCACCACGAGCAGCACCACGCGCGTCCAGCGTCGACGGAGCGCGAGGTAGATGATCACGAGCAGCGAAAGCATGATCACGACGACGGCGCCGCCGAGCGCGGTGAAGTCGCGCATGACTTCTGCGATCCAGAACGGCCCGATCGGCACATGCGGATCCTCAGGCGTCCGCAGCGAGCGCATAAAACTCAGCTCGAGTTCGTGCGTGCCCTCGTCGCGCACCCACGCAGCGAGGGCGATGAAAAGCCAGGCGCCCGCGCACACGACGAGCATCGCCGCCAAGACCTCCCACTCGAGCCAGCCGGCCTGGCCCAAACGGTTTTTCCAGCGCGCGATCCACGTTTTCATGTGCGCGAGATGGTGACCGTGGCGCGGCGAGAGTTCCACTCTCGAGTCGCAACCGGGCCGGATTTCTCCGGTCGGGAACCGTGCGCGCATGAACTTTGTCGTCCTTCTCAACGCCCACGCCGGCACAGTGCAAGCGGCCGATGGCGAGCTCACGCCCGACGCGTTGAAGAGCGCGTTTGCGAACCATGGCGTCACCGCGACGGTGCACCTCGTCGAACCGGAGAAGTTCGACGAGACGCTGACAGACGCGATCGCGCGTCACCCCGATGCAATCGTGGTCGGTGGCGGCGACGGCACCGTCCGCGGCGCGGCGGAGAGACTCGTCGGCACCGAGATCGCGCTCGGCGTGTTGCCGCTCGGGACGCTGAACCACTTCGCGAAGGATCTGAAGTTGCCGCTCGCGTGGGAGGAAACCGTGGCGGTGCTCTGCCGGGCGACAGGGGCGAATGTCGACGTCGGTGAAGTCAACGGCCGCATCTTCGTGAACAATTGCTCGCTCGGTTCTTACGCGGAAGCCGTGCGCCGACGCGATGCGCTACGCCGCACGCGCGGGCAGGCAAAGTGGTCGGCGATGCTGCGCGCGGCGTTCACGACATTCACTCGACTGCGCCGGATGCGTTTGCAGTTCGACACCGGTCAGGGTCTGCAACCGAAACGCACACCGCTCGTGGTGATCGCGAACAACTGCTACTCCGGGTTGCTGCTCGAAACCAGCAAGCGCGAGCGGCTCGATGAGGGCCGGCTCTGGATCTACACCGTGCGCGTGCACCGACTTTTGCCCGTGCTGCGCCTCGTCCTGCAGGCGCTTTTTCGCCGACTCGACGAAACCGACGCGCTCGAGGCCGAACCGGTCGAGCGTTTCACGATCCATTCGCTGCGCGGAGAGCCACCGGTCGCACTCGATGGCGAACTCGTGCGCATCGCGCCTCCGCTGCACTTCTCGATCCGAGCGGGCGCACTGCGCGTGCTCGCACCCTCCGAAAAATGAGACGCATCGCGCACATCTCCGACCTGCATTTCGGCACCGAGCGCGCGGAGCTCGCAACCGCCCTGCGCGCGGAACTGGAGGAATTTGCCCCCGATCTGGTGATCGTGAGCGGCGACCTCACGCAACGTGCACGAACGTCGCAGTTTCGCGCGGCGGCGGAGTATCTGGCAACACTGCCACAGCCGCAGATCGTCGTGCCAGGAAATCACGACATCCCGCTCTACGATGTCGCGCGGCGTTTTCTCGCTCCCCTTGCCCGCTACCGGCGCTGGATCGCGGAAGACACCGACCCCGTGTTCGAGGACGAGGAGATTTTTGTCGCGGCCCTCAACAGCGCACGCTCGCTCACCTGGAAAAGCGGTCGAATCTCTGACGAACAGATCGAGCGGCTGCGTCTCGGCCTTCGGGCCCGCAAAGCGGCCACGACCATCGTGGTGACGCATCATCCCTTCATTCCGCCGCCGCTCGCCGATTCCACGGATGCCAAGATAGATCTGGTCGGGCGCGCCGAGCGCGCCTTGAGCGTCCTCGACGACGGCGAAGTCGATCTGTTGCTCGCCGGTCATCTGCACCACTCCTACTCCGGCGATACGCGCACCCAGTATCCGGCGGCGCGTCGTGCCATCGTTTCTGCGCAGGCCGGCACTGCAATTTCGCGGCGCGTTCGCAGCGGCCAGCCCAACGGCTACAACCGCATCGTGACGCACCCGGATCAAATCACGGTCGAAGTGCGCGCGTGGGCCGGGGAGCGTTTTGCTCCCGCGGCCAGCGTCGCTTACGCGCGACACGCAGAAGGCTGGTTGATCGAGCGCGCAACCTGACCGGTCGCGCACCGAGTGCCGGTCAGTTTTGCTTTTGCGACGACGAGCCGTTGTCGCGCGGCTTGGAACTCGCGTCCGAATCCGCCGCCCGTGTGGAGCTGCGCGGCTCCTTTGTCTGATCCGATTCGGTCGGAGGCTTTTCGCGACGCGGCGCGGTGTTCGTCGGGCCGTTGGCTTTGCCGGATTCCTTCTTCTTTCGCTCGTCACTCTTCGCGGCAGGCGGTGTGGCGGAGGCCTGGTTCGCGTTGCGCTCGGCCTCCAAGGCCCGACGCTGACGCTCCGCGCGACGTTCGATTTCTTCGCTGGAAACGACGTCGCGATTGGTGGAGCCGGCCAGCGCGCGGCGTTCCACTTTGCTGCCCTCGGGGCTGCCCACCGGGCCTGCAGTCGGCGGCGTGGCCAACGTCGAACTCGTGCCGGGCTGCACCGCGGTGCCGGTGGTCCCGTTGGCGGCGGGACGTTGCGTGGGCTCGGCCGCGGAGCCACTCCACGTGCGGAGATCGTCTGCCTCCAGGTCTTGCGCCGACTCCGGACCGACCTGTTCAGGCGTCACGCGCCCGGCAGCCGGAGAACGTGAACGTTCTGTATCCGAAGTTTCACTACCCGCCTGGTTGGCAGTGGTTCCTGAATTCGAGGACGACTGCGACTGCGTAGAGGACGAAGTGGAATCCGACGTCGAGTTCGAGCCGGAGGAGCCGGAGCCCGACGACTGCGCCTGTGCGACAGGCAGAAGAGGAAGCGCGACGGCGGTGATGAGCGCGAGGCTCAGCACGTGTCGCGAGGAAGGGGTTTTTGTGTTCATAACTGCGCAACATATCCACCGCGTGGTCCCTCGGTATCGGGCGTGTCCATGCGCGAGCGCCCGGGATGGTGGGTAATGTGAGAACGGGCTTCGCCTGCCTGATCCGGGCGGGCGGACTCGACTCTTTTGCACGGCACAAAAAAGCGCCCGCCGCAATGCGGTGGGCGCTGAATCGATCGCGAGCAAACGGCGCGTGCTTACTCGTCGTCGTCTTCGCCAGCGGTCGCGCCGGCTTCGACGTTGAGCTCCATGGCGATCTCGGTGAGGGTTTTGTCGGCGTTGCCTTCCTCATCGAGCGTTTCCTGGAGAATTTCTGCGACGTCCTCTTCGCCGAGCAGTTCGGCGAGCGTGCGTGCAGTGCCGTAGCCGGCGATTTCGTAGTGCTCGACCTTTTGGGCGGCACCGATGATCGCGAGATCGAGGACGGACGGATCGCCTTCCTCTTCGAGGGTTTCCTTGCCCTCTTCGACGAGGCCTTCCATCGCCTTGCACTTCTTGCCCTTCATCGATTCGCCGAGCTGCTCGCCGATGCGTTCGAGACGGGCAACGTGCTCCTGAGTTTCCTCAAGATGCTGTTCGAGAGCTTTCTTGAGTTCATCGGAGTTGGCGCCTTTCGCCATTTTGGGCAGGGCCTTTACGAGCTGCGTTTCGGCGCTGTAAAGGTCCTTGAGTTCGTGAATGAGGAGGTCGCGGGCGGAATTGAGTTTCGACATGAGAGTGAGGATTGAGGGTTGGTAATAAGCACCCTCACCGACTCAGGCGCGCCGGGCCGGTTCGGGCGCCTGAGCGCAGTTCTCTCCGGCGAATTGTTGCCGGATTCCGCACCGCGTCTCTGTAGGAGATTTACCGGGGCAGGACTCACGCCGCCTTGAGAGCCGAGCCGAACCGCGCTGTGGCCCGAGCCAGATCGGCGGTTCGCCGGACCACGTCCGCGGAGGAGATGCGGTCCGCGTCAAAGTCCGACCCGGTCGCGTAAACGAAACGCGGCACAATCACGCTGCGGAAATCGAGCATGAGGCTGTTCGCGAGCGACATGATGGACATGTAGCTGCTGAGGCCGCCGGCGGCGCAGAGAAAACCGACGGGCTTGTTTTCCCACGAGGCGCCGGTGAGCTCGATGAGGTTTTTCACGGCGGCGTTGCCATCGTAGTTGTAGATCGCGGTGGCCACGATCACCGCGTCGGCGTCGGCGAGCATCTTTCCCGCGATGGCGACGTTGGGATGGCCGTAAGCCGCGCCGCCGTCGCACAACGGCAGCGGCAGGTCGCGCAAGTCGAGCCAGGTCACGGCATGACCTTCGCTCTCGAGCACGCGCTTCGCCTCGAGTGCGAGCAGGCGGCTGTTGCTTTCGGAGTTCAGACTGGAGGAAACGATAGTGATCATTGGGAAAGCGAATGGTTGAAATCAGGCTGCGGCCTTCAGCACCGCCAGCCGCGCGCGCGCTGTGGCGTGGCGCGAGGCAAACGACCCGAGCGGCACGACGCGGGTCCGCGCGCGACTCCAAAGCGGCAGGCTCGCGAGCATGGTTTCCAGTTCCGTGGCCGAGCCCACGCGCGCTACAAACGAAAACCCGATCGCGCCGAGCAGCGGACCGCCGGCAACGATACGGCCTGCGCTTTGCAGGCGCTCGCACGCCGCGAGCGTGGGGATCACGGTATTTTCCAGATAAGGGAGCAGCTCCGCGCGCGGCAGCGAGCCGGCGGGATCGAAAAGCATTTCGACGTGATAGTCGTGTGATGAAGACGTGGTCGGTGAGTTCATGTTTGATCGGTTGACGCCGGCCACGCTACGACCTCAAGTTAACTTTAGGTCAAGAGACACACATGGAAAATTGCGAACGAACCGGCTTGTCGTGGGAACTCAGCGTGGGCGACGTGGCTGCGCGCAGTGGCGTGGCTGTGTCCGCGATTCACTTCTACGAGGCGAAAGGTCTTATCTCGAGCTGGCGCAACACCGGCAACCAGCGACGCTACGCCCGCGAGGTGCTGCGACGGGTGTCCATCATCAAGGTCGCACAACGCCTGGGCATTCCCCTCGCATCTATCAAGGAAGCGCTCGACTCGCTGCCGAAGGGGCGCACTCCGACGGACAAAGACTGGCGCAAACTTTCCGCGCGCTGGCAGGCCGAACTCGACGCACGCATCGCACGTCTGACCGAACTGCGCGATCACCTGACCGGTTGCATCGGCTGTGGCTGCCTTTCGATGAAGGATTGCCCGCTCCGCAATCCTCACGACGAACTCGCCGAGAAAGGTCCGGGCCCGCAGCTCCTCGCCGCCGCGGACGAAGACTGACTTACGACTCCGCCGGCACGCGTGGCTGACGATCGGTTATCCGGTCAAGCAGCCGGATCGAACCAATCATCAACGCGATCCCGCCAAAGATCACCCACGGGATTCCCTCGAGCGAATACTGCGCGAGCGCACCCGCGGCCGCGGGAAGAAACGCTCCGCCGAGATTTGCCGCGCCCGATTGCCGGCCGATCACGGTTTGCACGGATTCGGGCGCAAAACGATTCGGCACTTCGTGCATGAGACACGGATACACGGGCGCGAAACCCAATCCGACCAAGACGAGGGAGATGCCGGCAAGCACAGGCGTATGCGCAAATGCGAAAAGCAACGTGCCCACCACCGCGACGCCACAACCGATCGCGATCAGCCGACGGTTTCCCCACCGCTCGACGACAAAGCCGACGAGAATGCGCCCGCCGGTGATCGATGCATAAAATGCCGACGCGCACAGCGCCGCCACCGAGGGCGAGAAACCGCGCCCGACCGCCAAGATCGATCCCGCCCACAAGCCGGTGGTCATCTCCACCGCCACATACATCGCAAAAATCGCTGGCGACAACCACCCCGCAAACGAACTGGCCTGCAGCGTGGGCACCGTCACCTGCCGGTCCGCCTGTGCATCGTGACGAGTCTTGGTGGGTGCATGCGCCCACAGCCTCAGCGTGAGCAGGAACACCACTGCGAGCGAAAGTTGGATGCTGCCGAGCACCGTGTAGCCGCCGCGCCAGCCGAGCGCACTCGACAGTGCGTAACCCATGAACAACGGACCGCCGGTCGCGCCGAGTCCCCAGCACGCGTGCAGCCAGTTCATGTGCCGCCCGCTGTAGTGGCGCGCGACGAAACCGTTGAGCGCCGCGTCCACCGCACCTGCGCCGAAACCCAGCATCACCGCGGCGACCAACAACACGGGCAGACCCGACGCACGCGAAATCAGCACCATGGCCGAGCCAGTGAGCACGCAACTCACCAACACCACCGGCGCCGTGCGGAAACGTGCGATGATCCGTCCGCTCGAAAAACCAGCGATGCCCGCGAGCAGCGTGCCGATAATCGTGATCACTCCCGCCACGCCGATCGGCAGATTCAGCTCGGGATAAATCGTCGGCCACGCCACGCCCAAAGTGCCATCCGGCAGTCCGAGACTGACGAAACCGAGATAGATGATGACGAGCAGGAAGAGTGAAGCGCGCGGATTGGTCACGACGCCCTCGAACCATCAGCACCGCGAGCGCGGCGCAAGCTCCGGAGCGGTCTTGCACAAGAACGCGCACCGCCGCCTCATGTATCCTGTTTTCCTATACAGTGGAGTCGCGCGGCATCCCGTGGACGAACAAACGACCGTCGCGTTCCTCGATCGTGTAGCGGCGGAGCGCGAGCTTCGCGGGACCGCCACAAGGTTTTCCTGACGCCAGTTCGAACCGCGAGTTATGCCACGGGCAGACGATCTCACCCGCCTCCAGGCGGCCTTCCGACATCGGACCGTAACGATGCGTGCAAAACTCCTGCAGGGCGAACCATTGGCCGCCCTGCCGGGCCACCACAATGGTCGTGCCCTCGACGTTCACACGTGCCGTCTGGCCTTCCGGAATTTCGTCCGCCCGACCGATGCAAACCGGCTGCGCCGCACCAGCGCCGATCTCGCGCGTGTCCTGCGGCAAATCTCCCTCGTGGCGGTGACGCCCCACTCCAATTCCATCCTCGTAAACGAGCGATCCGCCAAGATAGCCGGAGAAGCCAATCACACCGAACGCGATCAACGATACGATGAGCGCCAGCAAATCGGTGCGGGGGCCGTTGAGTGACTCGAACCGCAACCCGATGCTCAAAGCGTAAAGTCCGACCGCGACGAGATTCAGCACCATGTGCCACGTTGCCTTCTTTTTACCCGGGTGATCGCCGCGGATCGACGAGTAATCGACGAAGCCCGGAATCGCCGCCAACAGCGCGGCCGCCACGCCGAGCACCAGACTCAGAAACGCCGCGGGCACGAGCCGCCACTCCGGACGCGCCCATATCCAGCTCGCCACATCGAGCAGCGTGCCGAGCGCGAACAGCGCGATCGGCAAATGCACCAGCGCTACGTGCACCGGACATCGCAGCGGTTTTCCCTGCAAAAGATCTTTTGCGGTCGGCATCGTCACTTCTCCTCCGGCAATGTCGCGCCCTCACGCTCCGCGATAGCGCGCCACTTCTTTTTCGATTCGCGCGCGATGGATGTTCCCTGATCGAAAACCATGCGGCTGCCGATGTAGCCCGATGCAATCACGAGCACCGCCCCCGCGCACGACGTCATCCACACGGGGCCCGTGATCGCGGCGTCGGCGCCGAAACGCAGTCCGAGATTGGCAAACCACACGAGCAGCGCCGCGCTGTTCAGCACCATGTGATAGAGCCCGAGTTTCCACGCCGGTTTCTCGCGCTTGATGCCTGACCAATCCGCGACTCCGGGTGGGATCGCCAGCAACGCAACGCCCGTGCCGATCAGCGCCGCATACAACGCGAGACGCGGCACCGCTTCGTTCGTGACGCCCGCGACGACCGCGAGATCCAGGATCGCGGCGCCGAGCCACAGGCCCACCGGCACGTGCACCATCGCCGCGTGCAGCGGATGGCCCATCCATTTGCCTTGAAGAAAATCGACGAGTTTCACGGGGTGCGGCGGGGCAACGCCTTTCGCGTATCACAACCGACGCGGCGGCGCTTTGTTCCGAGATCGCCGGCGAACCAGCGCGAATCGGGACATCACCGATGCACCGCCTTCTTCACCACCCGGCCTCCCCTTTCCTTTCATGCCGGCATCAGGTCGTTGCGGAAACGCTCCGCGCGACTTATATCCGCCGCATGGATACGAAACCCGCCACCGCAAAGACGCCGCCGCGCTGCGAAGATTGCGGCCGCTACGACGCGCATCTTTTCGACGGCACCTGGTTGTGCGGCGACTGTTTGCAGTCGCGCGGTTCCTGCTGCGCCGAGCGCCCGGATCAGGAAAGCGACGACTGCCGGAACGCGCCTGCGAAGCAGTCCGGGATCACTGACTGACGCGGGCAATCACATCTGCCCGCGCGGCGGGATGGGTTTGCCGAACACCCCTTCCTTACCTGGACGGGCCGCATCGCCGCCACTGCCCGCCGAGGTCTCACCCTTGGCATGCGGCGGATCGCGATGGAGTTTCTCGCCGGCAGCGGAATCGGCGGGGAGCGGTTTCTCTTTGTCCGTGTAATACTCGTCCGGCGGATTGTCCCAACCAGGCGTCGGCGTGCGTTCGTTGCGCGTTGCGGGATCTGCGTCGGTTTGGGCGTCGCGCGGCACGGAAACGTTTTTCGAATCAGAGGAGTTGGCCATGCGCCAACATAACCACGTCGGAAGGTTCGGTCTCTGGGCCGAAACGCCGTTTCGCAGATGGGAGCGTTCCCTAACTTCCGGCTTTTCCCGAACCCTGCTCGCGACCCTGTGCCCAAATCACCAGCAGCACGCCCGTGATCGCGATCGCTTCGAAGAGCGCGGTCGCTTCATTGCGGTCGCCCGGTTCGCCGAGCGCCCGCGGCAGATGCACAAGCAACACCCACGCGCCGATCGTGCCGGCGGTGACCGCGGCCGTGATGCGGACAAAGCGAGGAATCAACAATCCCACGCCCGCGGCCACCAGCGCGACACCGGTGAGATACGTCCAAAACATCGCGCCAGGCACCCACCCGGGCACGAGATACTGCACGAACTCCGCCCAGCGAAAATGTTGCAGTCCGCTTTGCGCCAGAAACCACGCGAGTGCGAAGCGGCCCAATCCCACCGCAAAACGGAGCGTGGCCGTGCGACGCCCGTCGCCACTTGCGGCCACGATCCAGGCACCACCCGCAAGGGTGCACGCTTTGCCCGCGTTGGTCCACGCGGCACCGAAACTTGCGTCCCTCAGCGCCGCAGGAATGGCGAAAACCAGCGCGCTCGCGAAGAGCACTCCGCCCAGCGCGAACGCGACCGTTTCCCTCCGCAGCCCAGCCGCGATCGCTGCTCCGGCCAGCATCAGCAAGCCGCCGGCGATCCATGCAATCGCCTCGCGCGCCGGCATCGTGTTGGGCCACGGCAGGAGCCGCGTCACAAACTCTCCGTAGAAGAGGTGCTGGAGGCCGAAGAAAACAATCCCGACGGCAAAACAGGATCTTCCAAGGCGCAGAAACGAAGGCGAAGAGATCACGGGGTCGCAGCAGGTGTTGGGGGCCATAACCCCGTGTCCGCCGCGATCCCTTCACGATGCGTCCGGAATTCCCATCGCTTTGCGTCATAGACGGCGGTGAGTTCCGCCAGCTGACGCGACACCGCATTGGCGAGATCGGCGGAATCGAGCCGCCCCTGGCGCTCCAGCGCATACGCCAGCTCCGCGAGCTCGCGGCGCAGGCGATGGAGTTCCTCCACGAGGAGGCTCGATGACGACGAATGGCTCATTATCAGGCGCGCCGGCGGAACGTCATCCGGCACAGCGCATCCCATCCGCCTTGGGCGTTCTGGCGGTTCGACGTGAACCGGCGGTGATCGTCGGTGATGAACTCCGTCACTTCGCGGAACTTCACGAGGCCCGATTCACCGGGAAACGGTCCTTCCGTATCCAAGCTCAGGATACGGCCGGTCGCGTCCACCTGACCATCGTAGCGCCAGAAGTGGCTCGTCATCGTGTCGATCCATGAGCCGACGTAGCGCCCGCGTGTCGCGTCGTAGCCGAGCGTCAGGCGGCAGCGATACGGAAACACGTCGTTCGATCCTTCCGTGACGAGCCAGAAGGGGCCGACCATCTGCGCGATCTCGGTGCCGTGCATGACTTGGGTGGGTTGGCCCGGACCGGGCGAGACTTCGATCTCGATATCCCAGGTGCCGACGAAGCGCTCGAGCCAGCGATGCTCGGGCGTCGGACTTTCCATCGGCATCTCCATGCAGGAGGGAGCCTCGGCGGATGGGTTGGGAGCGGTGTCAGAAGCAGCGTTGTTGTTATTCATGGGAAGGATTGAGGTTCATCCTCTCCACGATCCGGGCGGCCCGTCCCGGACACCTCGCAAAAATAAACCGCAACCGCGGAAACAATGTCCGGCTTGGCGGTCCTCGCTCGTTGTGGTTAATAGCATGCACCACCACTTCTCCCTCCCCGCTGCCATGGAATCCACCCCTGCCCCGACTCCGTTTCTGCTGCTGTTCCGCAACTCCGGTCCCGAAACGCACCGCCACCTCACCGCCGATCAGCGCCAGGATCTCATGCTGCGCTGGAACCGCTGGTTCGACGAACTCGTCGCGTCTGGCAAAGCTGTGGAAGGCCAGCCGCTCGAATTGGAGACGCGACTCGTCTCTGGTGCGCGCGGCGAACGCGTCACCGACGGTCCGTTCGCCGAGAGCAAAGAAGCGGTCGGCGGCTACGTGAAACTCCTCGTCCGCGATCTCGAGGAAGCCACCGAAATCGCCCGGCGCCATCCGGGCCTTGAGCACGGGCTCATCATCGAAGTGCGCCGCTTCATGGAAGTCTGCCACCTCGGCGTCACGGGAACTTATCGCTCCAAAGCGAGCGTGGTCAGCGCATCCTGACTTTTCACGCGCACTTCGTCGCTCCTGCGCCATGCCCATGCCGCGTCCACCACTTCCCGGTTCGGTGCGGATCGATTCCGCTCCCAAGACGACGCCTCCGCCGCCGCCGGGCGCGCAGCCGACGCAGCTCGTCGAACATTTTTTCCGTCACGAAACAGGCCGCCTTCACGGCGCACTCGTGCGCCTGCTCGGCGTGCACAATCTCTCGCTCGCCCAGGATGTCGCGCAGGAGGCCATGTTGCGCGCGCTCCGCAGTTGGTCCATGGGCGGCATCCCGCCGAATCCGTCCGCGTGGATCACCAAAGTCGCGATGAATCTCGCCCGCGACGCGCTGCGCCACAACCGCATGTCCGAGTCGAAGGAAGGCGCGATCATCACGCATCTCGAGCAGACATCGTCGCGCGGCCCGCGCATCGCCGACAGCGAGATGGAGATCCGCGACGACGCGCTGCGGCTCATGTTCGTCTGCTGCCACCCGTCGATTGCGCCCGACGCGCAAGTCGTGCTCGCGCTCAAAGTGCTCTGCGGATTCAGCACCAGCGAAATCGCGCGCGCCTTCCTCAGCAGCGACGCCGCCATCGAGAAACAACTCACGCGCACCAAGCAGCGCATCCAGGATTCCGGCATCGGTTTCGACCTACCCGAAGGCGAAGATTTGACGCCGCGCCTCGATGGCGTGCTCGCCGCGCTCTATCTGCTGTTCAACGAGGGCTACAAAGCTTCCGCGGGCGACAATCTCGTTCGCGAAGATCTCTGCGCCGAAGCGATCCGGCTCATGACGCTGCTCGTCGCCCACCCGGTCGGCGACACACCGCGAAGCCATGCGCTGCTCGCGCTCATGCTGCTTACGTCCGCACGTTTTCCGTCGCGACTCGACGAACAAGGCGAACTCCTCCGCCTCGACGGACAGGATCGTTCGAAGTGGAACTGGACCTTGATCGAGCGCGGACTCGGCGAACTCGTTGCAGCGGCGCACGGCGATTCGGTCACCGAGTATCATCTCCAGGCCGGCATCGCCGCCTGCCACTGCATGGCGGCCGATTACGCTTCGACTGACTGGCCGCGCATTCTCCGTCACTACGACGCGCTGCAAGCGATGAAGCCCTCGCCCATCGTCGCGATGAACCGCGCCGTCGCCGTTTCCAATGTGCACGGCCCGCAAGCCGGTCTCGACGCGCTCGACGAGATTCCGCAGAGCGACCGCTTGGAGAAACACTATCTCCTCCACGCCGTGCGCGGCGAACTACTCTGGCAACTCAAGGACTACGCCGGCGCCGCGCAGAGTTTCCGTCGCGCGCTCCAGCTCGCCCAAGTCGGTCCCGAGCAGACTTACATCTCGCGGCTGCTCGATCGCACACCGAACGCGTGACGTCACGCGGCCTCGCGTAGCGTTAAGCGCCACAGAGGACACAGCGCTCAGACACAGAGGTCTGGGAGGCAGAGAACGATTCAAGGGGGCCTCCGTTTCGTTGTCGTTCTGAGCGAAGCGAAGAATCCACTCCGAGATTCGCAGCCGTGGTCCGTGATCCAACGCGCACTGGATTCTTCGCTTCGCTCAGAATGACAAGATGAGCCTGTTATCATCGCGGGTGCAGCGGCGTCTGCGCTGTTGCACGACGCAGGCCGCTCCTTGGTTCGATTCGATCCGCACGTCGGTGCGACACAATCCGCACCTTGGCTCGCGTTGATCCGCACCTTGGCTCGACCTGCTGCACACCTTGGCTCAAGCCGGTGCGCACGTAGGCCCGATCGTGTTCGCACCTCGTCCCGAGTCGGTGCGGACTTTGGCACGACGCGGTGCGCACCTTGTCGCGACCGTGTTCGGACTTGGGCTCGACCGTGACCGCACTCGGGCACGACTTGATGCGCTGAAGCCCTGAATGCGTTATCAGGCTTCGCGGCAAATGACGCACCGGCGGATGTTTCCGCGGTCCATGCGCGAACCCCCTCTCTCCATGGCTCGTATCTTCCTCGCCGTTTTTCTCATCGTGTTTGGCGTCAACATGCTCTTCGGCATCGGACTGCCCACATGGCTGCTCGGTTTGCTCGCGCTGATTCCCGGCGTGCTGCTACTCGCCGAGCACTACCAAGTCCGCATCGACCGGAAATAGCCCCCACCCGAGAAAACGCCAAACCACAAAGTCAACCAATAGTTGACTTTGTGGTGCGTGCATTGCGGCGCGTCAGAACGCCGCGTTGCCGGGCGTGCGGGCGAACGGGATGACGTCGCGGATGTTGGGCACGCCGGTCACAAACATCAGCATGCGCTCAAAGCCGAGACCGAAGCCCGCGTGCGGCACGGTGCCGTAACGGCGCAGATCGAGATACCAACTGTAGTCGGCGGGATTCAGCCCGTGGCGTTGCATGTTGGCCTCGAGCACATCGAGACGCTCTTCGCGCTGGCTGCCGCCGACGATCTCGCCGATGCCGGGGACGAGCACGTCCATGGCGGTGACGGTTTTATCGTCGTCGTTCAGCCGCATGTAGAACGGCTTAATTTCCTTCGGATAATTGTAGACCGTGGTCGGGCACTTGAAGAGCACTTCGGTGAGATAGCGCTCGTGCTCGGCCTGAAGATTCACGCCGTATTCGACAGGATACTCGAAGCTCTTGCCGCTCTTCTTGAGCAGCTCGACGGCCTCCGTGTAGCTCACGCGCTGGAACGGACGCTCGAGCACGAAATCGAGGCGCGAGAGCAGCTCCTTGTCGACGAACTTGGCGAACAGCTCGAGATCCTCCGCGCACGTCGTGCGGACTTCGCGAATGAGGTATTTCACGAACTCCTCCGCGAGATCCATGTTCGCGTGGAGATCGCAGAACGCCATCTCGGGCTCGATCATCCAAAACTCGTTCGCGTGGCGCGACGTGTTGGAGTTCTCCGCGCGGAAGGTCGGGCCGAAGGTGTAAACCTTGCCCAGCGCGCACGCGAAAGCCTCGGCTTCGAGTTGGCCGCTGACGGTCAGGTAAGTGCGGCGCGCAAAGAAATCCTGGGCATCGTCGATCGTGCCGTCCTCGCGCTTCGGCGGGTTGGCGAGGTCGTGCGTGGTCACGCGGAAAAGTTCGCCCGCGCCTTCGCAGTCGCTGCCGGTGATGATCGGCGTGTGCACGTAAACGAAACCTTTTTCCTGGAAGAAACGGTGGATCGCGAACGCGAGCCGACTGCGCGTGCGGAAGACCGCACCGAAGAGATTGGAGCGCGGACGCAGGTGCGCGATCTCACGGAGAAACTCGGGCGTGTGACCTTTCTTTTGGAGCGGATACGTGGCGTCAGCCGTGCCGACGATCGTCACTTCCTCGGCAGTGATTTCCCACTTCTGGCCCTGCCCTTGCGACGGCACGAGTTTGCCGCGCACGGAAACGGAAGCGCCCGTCGTGAGGTGCTGGATCGCGGCGTAGTTGGGCAGTTTCGCGTCGGCGATGACCTGAATATTTTTCAGGCACGAGCCGTCGTTGAGCTCGATGAACGAAAACGTTTTCGCGTCGCGGCGGGTGCGCCCCCAGCCGTGCACGAGAATGGCGTCTTGGGGCGAAGCGCTCGCGAGCGCGTCCTTGACGGAGGTCGGTTTCAGCATGCCGCGATGGAATTCCCAGCCGCGCGCGCTCGCAAAACAAAAGGCGTGGCGCCGTGCGTTAGGAGACGCACAGCGCGCGACTTCATGCCGCCTAATTGCGGCTCAGGCGTTTGCGGCTGGAGCCCGATTGAATCGAGCTGGCGGTTCACACGATCAGGCTGCAGCTCGCTCAGCCAGTGGACGGCGCCGCAGATCGACGTTGTTGATCGCAGGAGGAGTATAGCCCGAGGCTCCGAGCGGCGCGAGATCGAGACCGGGCGGCACGATCCGGTCGATGCGGTCAAGAAGCGCATCGTCGAGAGACACACCCGCACCGGCCAGCAAGTCATCGAAGTGTCCCATGGTTCGCGGTCCGATGATCGCCGAGGTGATCCCCGGATGCGCCAGAACGAACGCAATGGCGAGATGAGTCAGGGGCATGCCCGCCTCTCTCGCCAATCCCACGAGCTGCTCCACGGCCTCGAGCGTGGGCGCGTCCGACATCATGGAGGGGAAATACTTCAACCTCAATGTGTCCGGCGGCGGTTGTCCTTTCCTATATTTACCGGTCAGCAGGCCCTTCGCGAGTGGGCTCCAGGCCAGAACTCCCATTCCGTATTGCTGGCAGGCAGGAAGGACCTCGCGCTCGATGCCCCGATCCAAAATCGAATACGGCTGTTGTTCGATTCGGAAGCGATTGAGGCTCCGGCGCTCAGCGACCCATTGTGCCTCGATGATGCTCGAGGCAGGAAAAGTGGACGTGCCAATCGCGCGAATCTTGCCGGCCCGCATCAGGTCACTGAGGACCGAAAGGGTCTCCTCGAGATCGGTGTCTGGAGCGGGGCGATGGAGGTAGTAAAGGTCGAGGTAGTCCGTCTGCAGACGTCGCAGTGAATCCTCCACGGCTTTCGTTAACCAACGACGCGAACCACCTTGCTGGTTCGGATCCTTGCCCATGGCGTGATAGCCTTTGGTGGACAGGACGACGCTGTCGCGGCGATCTTTAATCGCTTTGCCAACAATTTCCTCCGACTCGCCGCGACTATACGCATCAGCGGTGTCGATGAAGTTGATGCCGGCATCCAGCGCCTTGTGGATGATCCGCGTTGTCTCCTCATGATCAGGGTTGCCGCCAGCACCAAACATCATGGCGCCGAGACAATAGGGGCTCACTTTAATGCCGGTTCGGCCTAGTGGACGGTATTTCATTGATGGGTCCTCCTTCGGAATAGTTACGGTTGACGATCGGCAAACCCGTATTTGAGAATGCCCTCGCATAACACCAAACACGAGGATGTCCTCAAATAACGCAAATAGAAAAGTCCGCCGCGCCGTGAAACCCCAGCGCAGTCATGGGAAAGCCCGGGTGGAAACCATTCTGGTCGCAGCCGCCGAAGTGATCGGGGACAAGGGTTACGACCGGGCCACCATGGCGGAGATCGCCGAACGCGCGAAATCCCCCATCGGCTCACTCTACCGCTTCTTTCCCAATAAGGAGATTCTGGCTAACGCATTGCTCGATCGCTACGCCGTGCTGATCAACGCAGCCTTTGATGCCATCGATCACGTCGCATCGGATCTGCCGGTTGCGACGCTGGCCGACACGCTGCTGGAGCTGATGGTAAATCTCCAGACCGAGACCAAGGCCTTGGCATCCGTTTTGGAAGCAAATGCCAAATGGACCAAGCGGCCGAAATTTCCGGAGCTGTTTCTTCAGCGTCTCATCAAAGTGCTGCGCCACCGCGCACCCGAGCTGTCAGCCAATGACGCGCAAAACGTGGCTGCCGTTTTGATGCATAACCTGAAGACGATGCGGGCGATTACCTTTGGGAAAGGCATCGCCACGGGTCCCGACGTCGCAGCCGAACTCAGGTTAATGAATCGGCTGTATCTCCTGAACCGGCTGACGCCCAATCGAAAGTAGCCGCAAGTCAGGGCACTGAAAGGCGCGCAACGTCATGGCGCCTGATTGCGGCTCAACCGACCGAAGCGAGGAAACGCTCGAAACGCGCAAGCGTGCGATCGCGACCGAGCACGCGAATCATGCCCGTGATGCTCGGACCGACGTTGGTGCCGGAGAGCGCGAGGCGCGCGACCGACTGGTAATCGCCAAAACCCAGCGATTTCGCGGTGGCGAGCGATTTGATCCCCTCCTCGATCGCGGTGTCACTGGAGAGATCGAACGCAGGCAACGCCTCGATCAATTCGCGCAGGCGCGCCTGGGGGTCGCCTTTACCAAGCACCTTGTCGCGAACCTTCGCATCGATCGCGAAATCCTCGGTGAAGAAATACGCGGTGTAGGCGGGCAGCTCCTCGACACCTTTGATCTTCGGCTGGCTCAGCAGCATCACCTCACGGAAATACGCCGGATCGGCAGCGAGCGCGGCTTGGGCGGCGGGATTTTCCGTCTGGCGTGAAAAGTAATCCCGGGCGAGCGACACGAAGCGATCGGCCGGCTGCTCGAGCAGATAGGCCATGTTCATGTGCGCGAGTTTCTTGTCGTCGAAGCGCGCGTTGCTCTGGTTGACGCCGGGGAGATCGAAGAGGCGGATGATCTCGGCGATCGGCATCTTCTCGCGGTCGTCGCCGGGATTCCAGCCGAGGAGGCTGAGGAAGTTGACCAGCGCCTCAGGCAGGTATCCACGACGCTGATACTCTTCGATCAGTGCGCCCTGGTCTCGCTTGGACATCTTGCCCGGACCATTCTGCTTCAGGATGAGCGGAATGTGCGCGAACTGCGGCACGGGCGCGCCGAGGGCTTTGAACAACTCGACGTGTTTGCTCGTGTTGGAAAGGTGGTCCTCGCCGCGGATCACGTGCGTGATCTGCATGGCGATGTCGTCGACGACATTCACGAAGTGGAAGACCGGATTGCCGTCGGAGCGGAAGATCACGAAGTCCTCATCCTCGACGCGCTCCACGCGACCGCGGATCTGATCGTCGATGACCGTGGGCTCGGTTTTCACCTTCGTGACCGTCTTCTTGCGGTGCTCGTCGAAGACTTCGTAGCGCTCGCCGAGAAGTTTGAACCAAATCGCGCCGTCCTTCTCGTAGGTGCGGCCGGCCGCGGTGAGTTTGGCGAGATACTCGCGATAGATTTCGGTGCGCTCGCTCTGACGATACGGACCGAAATTGCCGCCGACTTTCGGACCTTCGTCCCACGTCATGCCGAGCCACGTGAGTGAATCATAGATCACATTGAGGAAGGCCTCGCTGTTGCGCTCCTTGTCGGTGTCCTCGATGCGCAGCACGAAGGTGCCGCCGGTGTGGCGGGCGTAGAGCCAGTTGAACAGCGCGGTGCGGGCACTTCCGATGTGGAAGAAGCCCGTGGGACTCGGCGCAAAACGAACGCGGACGTGTGACATGATCGTCGGATTGTGACTTGTGAACGGCGAAAGGGACCAGCAAGAAACAAGGCGTGTCCGCTGTCAAAGCCGCGTCCCTCAATCCCAGTGCGTTTGTCCGCGACTTCTCCGAAGCCGCTGCGGCGCAAGGTTTCCGGCTCGAACGCTTCGGCGAAATCGCCAACTGCCCGCTAGTGGCAGCCACGAAACGGACGCGCGGCATGCGGCCGCGGATTTACGTGTCGACGGGCATCCACGGCGACGAGCCAGCCGGACCGCATGCGCTGCTGGAGCTGCTGAAAGCGGGCGTGTTCGACGCGCGAGCGACGTGGTTTCTGTGCCCATTGCTCAACCCGGCGGGCTTTCTGCGGGCGACGCGGGAAAACGCCGAAGGACTGGATCTCAACCGCGACTACAAGGATCTGCGCTCGGCGGAAATCCGCGCGCACGGGGCATGGCTGCAGCGCCAGCCGAACTTCGACGTGACACTCTGCCTGCACGAGGACTGGGAATCGGCGGGGTTTTATCTCTACGAACTCAATCCCGCCAACCAGCCCACGCTCGCGGATGCGATGATCGCGGCGGTGAGGAAAGTTTGCCCGATCGAAACGGCGGCAATCATCGACGGTCGTGAGTCGGCTGAACCGGGCATCATCCGTCCGATCGCCGATCCACTCCTGCGCGAAATGTGGCCGGAGGCGATTTATCTTCGCGCTCACCACACGACACTGAGCTACACGCTCGAAAGTCCGTCAGCGCTCACGCTGGACGTGCGCGTCGCCGCGCTGCGGGCCGCGGTCGAGGCCGCGCTCGCGGAGTTTACGCGGACGGCGCGGACGATGGCAGGTTGAGGCCTCGCGCCGCGCAAAACGCGCGAAGATCCGTCGGCAGCGGCGACGTGAACATATATGGCAGGCCCGTTTCGCGCAGATCGATTTCGGCGCAATGCAACGCCTGGCGCGGAAGCAGAAGGCGCGCAGCCAAGGCATCGGTCCAGCCATGTTCCACAAAATCCAGAAACAGCCGCGCATCGGGACCGTAGATTTTGTCTCCAACAAGTGGATACCCGAGCCACTGCGCGTGCGCGCGAATCTGGTGTTTGCGCCCCGTGTCAGTGACGACGCGCACGAGCGTGAACCCGTTCGCCGCAGAGAGCGGTTCGAAGTGCGTTACCGAGGGTTGTCCGTCGGGACGCACCGTCGACTTGATCGCGACCGGGCTCTCCGTGTCGTCGCCTAGCGGCTGATCCACCGTGACGCGCTCGCGCAACTCGCCGGTGAGAATCGCCAGATAAGCTTTTTTCACCCGGCGCTGCTGCATCGCCTTTTGCAGACGGCTCGCCATCGGCGGATCCTTGGCGAGAACCACGATGCCGCTGGTCTCGCGATCGAGGCGAAAGACGAGGTGCATCACGTCGCGTCCGGTGTATTCCCGGGCGGCGCCGACGAGACTCGACCATGGACCGGCCTTGGACGGATGACACACGACGTCGCCCGGTTTATCGATCACGAGCACGCGATCGTCCTCGAAATTGATCCAGCCAACCAGCTCCTCGCGCGCGATCATGCGCACCGGACCTTGCTTGAGTCGAAACGCGCGCCAGCCCTGCGGCGCGTCGGCGGGGAGATCGGATTCCGCCGGGCTCACTGTTTCACCTGCATCAGGCGATAGCGTTTGAGGACGAGCGCAGCGCCGGCCGCCGCAAGCGGCTTGGGCACGCGCGAGCTGAAGGCGGCCATGAGCTTGTTTTTCCAACCCGTGACCACTTGCGCCCCGTGTTTCGCGAGCGCTCGATACGATTGCAGAACGACCTCTTCGGCTGTCATCCCGAGGGAATCCGCCACACTGCCCTTTTTCAGGCCGGCGCGGCGAAAGAACTCCGTGGAGGTCGGGCCGGGGCACACCGCCAGCGCCCGCACACGCGAGCTGCGAAGTTCTTCGTTGAGCGCGAGACTCCAGTGCAGGACGAAAGCCTTGCTGGCTCCGTAGGTCGCCATGAAAGGAGTCGGCTGAAAGGCCGCCGTAGAAGCGATGTTCATAATCGCGCCGCCCCGTTCCTTGAGGAGCGGAAGCATCAACCCCGTGAAGTGAACCAATCCTCTGATATTAACATCCAGCATTTCCAGCTGATGCGGAAGATTGGGCTCAGGAAAGCGGCCGTATGCGCCGAAACCACTATTGTTGATGAGCAGGACGCGCCCCGGCACTTCTCGTCCCAGATACCCCGTCACTTCGGCGGCCGCCCGCTCAATGTCGGCCGGTGAGGAAAGATCACAGGGCACATGCCGCAGTATAAGTGGATCAACTTCTGCCGCCGGAGCGCGCCGGGAGAGGTTGCAAAAGCGCAGGCCCGGAGCCAGTTTCGCCCCGAGCTCGATGAAAGATTTTCCAATACCGGAAGATCCTCCCGTCACGACGACGGCAGAGAAAGTTTGGAGCGATTCGCTCAGCGAAGCCACGGCATCGAGTTTTGAATTTCACCACGGCGGGGCACCGCTGTGGTCAGGTGAAACCCAAACTAAACGCAGTATCATGAACAGACAAAACAAGAACGAACTGATCGTCTCTGGCATTCACCTTGAGCTGACCCCGTCGCTCAAAACTTACGTGCAAGAGAAGACAGAACGATTGTTTCGTCACGCGGAGCGAATCATCCGTATTCGAGTCGAACTGGAGTGTGACTCGACGGCGGACGTCGCGAACCGCTTCAAAGCCAAAGGCCACATCGAAATCAACGGGCCCGACCTGAATGCCACCGTCGCGTCCGACGAATGCCACAAGGCCATTTCCCTCCTGGTCAACAAACTCGACCGCATGCTGAGCAAGCGTCACCACCTCTACAAAGCGCGCCGGCATCGCGTCACGGCGCCGGACGAGGAGATGGTCGAACTTCGCCGCGCCGGCTGAACATCCCGGCTTTTTCTCAAGCGCCCGCCCTCACCGGCGGGCGCTTTTGTTTATGTGCTCATCGCCGCGGCGCGGGCGGTCCCTTGACCCGCCAACCCAGAACGGCGCACTATTTCCGTCCTCATGAGCTACCTCCCCGCCCCCACCCGCTACGACAATCCCTCGCTCTACCGCCGTTGCGGCCGCAGCGGACTGAAACTACCGGCGATCTCGCTCGGACTCTGGCACAATTTCGGTGGCGTCGACGTATTCGAAAATGGCCGCGCGATGATCCGTCGTGCGTTCGACCTAGGCATCACGCACTTCGATCTCGCGAACAATTACGGCCCGCCGCCGGGCTCCGCCGAAGAGAACTTCGGCAAGATCCTGCGCCTCGATCTCGCGGCCCATCGCGACGAGCTGATCATCTCTTCGAAGGCCGGCTACACGATGTGGGAAGGTCCGTATGGCGATTGGGGTTCGCGCAAGTATCTCCTCGCCTCGCTGGACCAGAGCCTGAAGCGCATGGGCCTCGATTACGTCGACATCTTTTACTCGCATCGCCCCGATCCGGAGACGCCCCTTGAGGAGACGATGGGCGCGCTCGATCACGCCGTGCGCTCGGGCAAGGCGCTCTACGTCGGCCTCTCGAACTACAACGCCGAACAAACCGCCGCCGCTGCGAAGATTCTCCGCGAACTCGGCACGCCCTGCCTCATCCACCAGCCGAACTACAGCATGTTCAACCGGTGGATCGAGGACGGCCTCACGGAAGTCCTGCGCAAGGAAGGCATCGGCTGCATCCCGTTCTGCCCGCTGGCACAGGGGCTCCTCACCGATCGCTATCTCAACGGCATCCCCGCCGATGCTCGTGCGGCCAAAGCCCACGGTTTCCTCAAGGCCGACCGCATCACGCCCGAGACGGTCGCACGCATCCAAAAACTGAATACACTCGCCAAGGCTCGCGGCCAGTCGCTCGCCCAGATGGCGCTCGCGTGGGTGCTCCGCGATCAGGTGGTGACGACCGCGCTCATCGGCGCGAGCAAGGTCAGCCAGATCGAGGACAATCTCGTCGCGATCCAGAAGCTCGCCTTCGAGCCCGCCGAGCTCGCCGAGATCGATCGCATTCTCGCGGGCTGAACGCTTCGGCGGCAGCTCCGCGCAAACAAAAAACCCGACTCGCGAGAGTCGGGCTTTTTAGAGTGGCGCAGCCGTAGGGAGTCGAACCCCAAACCTTCTGATCCGTAGTCAGATGCTCTATCCAATTGAGCTACGGCTGCGTGAAAGGAGATGAGAAAAAGCAATTTCCCGCGCGCGAGTGCAAGCGAGAATTTAACTTTCTGTGAGACGCCAGTCGATCAGCCCCAGTTGGAGCAGTTTGCGGTCGTTGAAGTGATTCCACTTCAGCTCCACCGCGAGGTCGATCGGCACGCCGACGGGCGGCAAGCGATGTGCAAATTTCCACGCGACACCATGGAGGCGGCGGCCGCGCGCGTCGTCGAAATGAAAGCGGAAATGCTGCTCCTTGAAAACGTCGGGGCGCGAGCGAAGCACCACGCCGCGAATACCAAACACGGGCTCGGGATGTCCCTGCCCGAAAGGATGCAGCGCGTCGAGTTCCTCCATGAAGCGGCTCGTCACCTGCTCCGGCATCAGCCAGGCCGCGATGTCGAGCCGACGCTCCGTTGCATCACCACCGAGGTGCGTGCGCACCGCTTGGGCAAACTGCTCGCGAAACGCGTCCACGTGGATCTTCGGGACCGCGATGCCGACCGCCATCGGGTGACCGCCCCAGCTGGTGAGATGTTCGGAGCACGTGCCAAGCACCTGCACGAGATTCACGCCTTCGACACTGCGACCTGAGCCCTTGCCCAGCTCGCCTTCGTTGCCGAGCACGATGCACGGCCGGTTGTATTTCCGCGAAACACGCCCGGCCACGATACCGACCACGCCCGGGTGCCAGTTCTCGCTGAACAGCACGATGCCGGGCATGTCCGCGTATTGCGTCTCGATCATGTGCTCGGCCTCTTCGGTGATCTTGCGCTCGATGTCCTGCCGCTCGCGATTGAACACATCGAGCTGACGCGCGGTGTCCTCGCAGAACGCCTGATCTTCGCTCAGCAACAACTCCACCGAGAGCGCAGCATCCGCGAGTCGGCCGGACGCGTTGATACGCGGCCCGAGGCGGAACGAGATATCCACCGGATTCAACCCATGCTCCGGCCTCACGCCGGCGATCGACATCAGCGCGCGCAGACCGGGACGGCGGGTTTGCTCCAAAATCGAAAGTCCGTGCCGCGCGAGGATACGATTCTCACCGTGTAGCGGCACCAGGTCCGCCACCGTGCCAAGCGCCACGAAATCGAGGTGATCCTTCAGCTTGATGCGAAATGCCACCGGATGATTTTCCGCGCGCAGTTGTTTCAACAAGCCATGTGCGAGCTTGAAGACGAGACCGACCGTGCAGAGATGCCTCCACGGCTCTTCTTCCGCAGCCTCGTCGCAATGCACGTGCGGGTTGATGAGAATACCGTCTTCGAGCGGCCGCTCCTTAGAGCGGTGATGATCGAGCACGATCACGTCGATCTCCTGCGAGCGCAGATAAGCGACTTCCTCGTGCGAATTCGTGCCACAATCGAGCACGATAAACAGGTTCGGACGCCCGCCCTCGAGTGCGCGATCGATCGCGCTGCGCGAAAGGCCGTAGCCGTCCTCAGAGCGACGCGGCACGATGAAGCGCGGCTGCAGATCGAAGCGACGCAGGATGCTGACGAGCAGCGCGGTGCTGCTCACGCCATCCACATCGTAGTCACCGAGCACAACGACCTGCTCGCGCTGCGCGATGGCCTGACGCAGACGCGCGGTCGCGAGGTCGAGATTGCGCAGCAGAAACGGGTCGTTCAGCGCCGCGAGCGTCGGTCGCAAGAACTGCGCGCAAGCCTCCGGCTCTTTGACGCCGGCCCGCAGAAGCAACTCAGCGAGCACACGGCTGACGCCGACGCTCTTGCTGAGCGCCTCCACCGCATCGGAGGGGATCGGAGTGTAGGTCCAGCGCATGCCGATGGCTTGGCAGGGCGGAACGTCCGACTTCCGTCGCCCGGTTGCGCCGTCGCAACCGGGTTGGCTGGTTCTTGAAGATTACCGGGCCGGTGACGGCATAGGATCGCGCCCTACCCGCGGAATTATTCGGAGACCTTGCTCGAGCCCTGCCACTCGTATTTCGGCGCGACGTCCGCGTGAGCCTCGACGTGCTTCCGGTCACCCTTGTGCCACCAGTAAAACACCTGGGCGGCGATGAAGATGGCGGAGAACGTGGAGGCAACGATACCGACGAGGAACGTGAAGGAGATGTCCTTCAACACGCCGGTGCCGAAGATGAAGAGTGCGAGCGCGGCGAGGAAGGTCGTCGTCGCGGTCATGATCGTGCGGGCGAAAACCTTGCGGATCGCAGCGTTGATCACTTCGCGCAGACTGCCGGTGGGGTTCAATTTGAGCTCTTCGCGGATACGGTCGAAGACGACCACGGTTTCGTTCACCGAGTAACCCGCGATACACAGAATCGCAGCCACCATGGGCGCCGAGAACTGGTGACCAAAGAGAACGAAGATGCCGATGTTGAGCAGCACGTCGTGCAACGTCGACGCCATGGCGCCGATGCCGAAGCCGAATTCGAAGCGGAACGCGATGTAGATCAGAATCACGACCATCGAAATGCCGATCGCCTTGAGCGCGTTGAACAGGATTTCCTTACCAATCGAGGCACCGATGTGGTTCTGACCGACCTTCTCGAGGCCGGCGGACGGGAACTCTTTCTGCAGTGCGGCGAGAACGGTGTCACCGTAGCCCTCAGGCGTTTCGATGTTCAGCGTTTCGCGACCGCCGCCGATCGGGCTGACATACGTCGGGGTGACTTCCGTCACGCCGACGCTGTTGGCGACCTGGCGAACCTTGGCCGTATCGAGGCGTTGCTCGAACTGGACGCTGACGACGTCACCACCCGTGAAGTCCACACCAAACGCGGCGCGGCCTTGGTAGACGACGTAGGCCGTGCTCACGAGCACGATCAGCACCGAGCCGATCGCGGCGGGCTTGCCGTATTTAACGAAGTCGACGTTCAGTTCGCCGAGCATGCGGCGCATCGTCATCTTCTTCAGCCAGCCGGACTCGGTCAGCAGCTCCATGAGCAAGTGGCCAGTGATGAGCACCGACATCAGCGTGGAGACCACACCGATCGCGAGCGTGACACCGAAGCCCTTGATCGGGCCCTGGCCCAGCCAGATCATGATGCCGCAGATCAGGAGCTGCACGATGTGCGCGTCCATGATCGTCGTCAGGGCCTTCATGTAACCGGATTGATTCGAAGCGACGAGCGTCTTGCCGAGCGCGAGCTCTTCACGCATGCGCTCGAAAATCAGGATGTTCGCGTCCACCGCCATACCGATGGTGAGCACGATACCGGCGAGACCGGGAAGCGTCAGCGTGGCACCGAGACTGCCCATGACGCCGAGAATGATCAGCAAGTTGACGCCGAGCGAAATGACGGCGACGACACCGCCGGTCGCGTAGAACGTGATCATGAACGCCGCGACGAGCGCGGTGCCGATCACCGTCGCGCGGATGCCGCCCGAGATCGCGTCTTCCGCGAGCGACGGGCCGACCTCATACTGCTCCTTGACGACGAGCGGGAGGTCGAGCGGGTTGTTGAGGACGTTGGCGAGATTGATCGCTTCGCGGTCCGTGAAGCTGCCCGTGATCTGAGCCGACTCGCTGTCGATCTCTTCACGCACCGTCGGCGCCGAGTAGAGTTTGCCGTCGAGAACGATCGCAAGGCGGCCCGTGCGGCCGGTCTGCTGACCTTCCGTCGCGATCGTGCGAGTGACGTCTGCGAAACGCTTCCGGCCTTCCGCGGTAAATTGCAGGATGACCTCGGGTTTGCCGTAGATGTCCGGGCGAGCGAAGGAGTTCGAGATCGCCTCGCCGGTCATTTCCGGGATGCGCTTAACGAAGAGTTCTTCGACGCCGGTTTCACCGCGGCGGCCTTCGTAATCGAGGCCCATGATTTCGTAACCCGGAGGCGTGTCCACGCCTGGGCCGGGAGTCAGCGTCGTATGAACGAGACGGAAATCGAGACGCGCCGGCTTTTTGACGTTGTCGACGATCTCGGGATTGTCGCGCGTGTTGACGCCCGGCAACTGGATCTCGATGCGGTTATTGCCGACGGGACGGATGATCGGCTCAGCGACGCCCAGCGCGTTAATGCGGGTGCTGATGATGTCGACCGCCTTGGCGAGTTTCTCTTCGCGGTCCTGGGCCATCTCGGCCGACAGCGCGCGCTCATCGACTTCGAGCGTGACGGCCACGCCGCCCTTGATGTCCAGACCAAGCTGCAGGCGGCTCTTCGAACGACGCAGGATTTCCCCGAGGAGGATCTCGTTGCGCTTCTCGATGTTGGTGAGGCCGGATTCGATGTTGATGTCCGGGAAATACTGCGTGAGGTCGAGCTTCCGATCTTTGCCGATCTGCTTGAGAGCAACGAATTCGCTGGGGGCGGTCCCCTTCGCCTTCATCGCCGCCGCTTCGTTCACGAGCGCGACGAACTCCGCCTTCTTTGCGGTGGCATGCTCCTTTGCATAGTCCGCAAATGGCTGGTCTTGCAGGGGGAGAAGCGTCGTGACCGCCCACAGCACGATGGCGAGGGAAAGCACGAGCTTCCAGAGGTGGCGTTTAAGCATGGGTAGTTTGGGTTTAAATTGGGTTCGCTCCGCCATTTCCCGGCGGGCGTGGGGCAAAAAAGCTGGGGGCGGTCGGACGGGAAACCGATTACTTCTTTTCCGCGCCGGACTTGCTCACGAGGGAGCTCACGAAGCCCTTGCCGATCTCGATCTTTGTGTTGTCGGCGATGCGCACGACGAAACGATCGTCCTTCACGTTCGTGATCACGCCATAGATGCCACCCGACGTCACGATCTCATCGCCCGACGCCAGCTCCGAGAGCATTTTCTCATGCGCCTTCTGCTTCTTGCGCTGGGGGGCGATCATAAGGAAATACATCGCCACGAACAACAGCACCATCGGCAGGAGCGAAAAGAGCGAGCCACCGCCGCCGGGCGCAGGCTGTTGAGCGAGAACGGGAGCGGCGTCGGTGAGGAGGAGCATTTTCGTCATTGCGTGTTGTGTGTTTTGAAAAAAGAAAACACGCATCTAACGGTTTTCACCTCTGCAAAAGCAAGCCATAACGTCCCCGCACTTCCCTCGCGTTGAAAAGTAAATCCGCATCCGCCTGGTCGGCCGCCAAGTCCGAAGAACATTATGGTTTCAAGCGTTGGGGCTCCGGCCACATCGCTGTCGATGAAGAGGGTTTCGTGCAGGTCCGTCCTCGCGCTGACGGCCGAGGCATTCGCGTGCTCGACGTCGTCAACGAAGCGCTCGGCATGGGCCTCAAGGCCCCCATGGTGATCCGCTTTCAGGATCTGCTGCGCCACCGCGTGATTCAGATCAACGAGATGTTCGCCAAGGCGATCAAGGAAGAGGACTACCAGGGCGAATACCGCGGCGTCTTCCCGATCAAGGTCAACCAGCTCCGCGAGGTCGTCGACGAGATCGTCGCCGCCGGCAAGGAGTTCAACTACGGCCTCGAAGCCGGTTCGAAACCCGAGCTGATGATCGCGCTTGCGATGCACGAGGGCTCGCAGCGTCTCATCATCTGCAACGGTTACAAGGATCTCGATTACATCCGCCTCGCCCTCCTCGGCCGCAAACTCGGCAAGAAGATCATCATCGTCGTCGAACAGCTCGCCGAACTCGACGACATCATTCGGCTCGCCGAGGAAACCGGCGTGAAACCGATGATCGGTTTCCGCGCGAAACTGCAGACGCGCGGCGAAGGCAAGTGGGCCATGTCCACCGGAGACAATGCCAAGTTCGGCCTCAACACCGCCGAAATCCTTTTCGCCTGCGAAAAGCTCAAGGCCGCGAAGCTCACGTCCGCCCTGCGTCTCGTCCACTTCCACATCGGCTCGCAGGTCCCCAACATCATCACGATCAAGAACGCCGTCATCGAGGCCACGCGCTTCTATTGCCAGCTCTCGAAGATGGGTTTCCCGATGGGCTACCTCGACGTCGGCGGCGGCCTCGGCATCGACTACGATGGCTCGCGCACGAACTTCGAGAGCTCGATGAATTACTCGATGGAGGAATACGCGCGCGACGTCGTGTTCAACATCCGCGAAATCTGCAACGCCTCCAACGTTCCCGTGCCCGACATCGTCAGCGAGTCCGGCCGCGCGATCGTCGCGCCCCACTCGCTTCTCGTCGTCGAAGTTTTCGAGCGCATCAACAAACGCGAATCCCTCGGCCAGCAGCATCAGCCGAAGGAAAAGCACAAGGTCGTCACCGATCTCGAGACGCTGCTCAAAAACAAGACCAAGCTCGGCCGCCTCGAGCGTTTCCACGACGCGCTTCAGAAAAAGGAAGAAGCATTTTCGCTCTTCAATCTCGGCTACCTCGATCTCGAAAACCGCGCCGCGGCCGAATCGCTCTATTGGCAGATCTGCGAAACCATCGCCAAGGAAGGCCGCGACTCCGGTTACCAGCCCGAGGAGCTGCACGACCTCAACAAGCTCCTCGCCGACCAATACGTCTGCAATTTCTCCGTCTTCCAGTCGCTGCTCGACCACTGGGCGCTCAAGCAACTCTTCCCTGTCGCCCCGCTGCATCGGCTCAACGAGAAACCTTCCGTCAACGCGATCCTCGTCGACATCACCTGCGACTCCGACGGCAAGATCTCGTCGTTCATCGATCTCCAGGACGTGAAGGACTACATCACGCTCCACCCGCTCAACAACAAGCCCTACTACCTCGGCGTGTTTCTGACCGGCGCGTATCAGGACATCATGGGCGACCTCCACAATCTCTTCGGTCGCGTCAACGAAGTGCACGTCTTCCTCGAAGAGGATGAACCCAACGGTTTCTACATCGAAGAAGCGCTCAGCGGCTCCCGCATAGCCGACGTCATCGAGGGCGTGCAATACCAGCAGGAGGATCTCTGCCGCCGCATGAAGGCGCAGATCGATGCCGCCACGCGCAAGGACATGGTGAAGCCGCGTGAAGGCGTCCGCCTTCTGGAGCTCTACGAAAGCCAGATGCTCAACAAGACCTACCTGAGCATTGAGTCCAAGAAGCCGGCCAAGAAAAAGAAGTAAGCCGTCTCCATTTTTCGGATACAAAGGCGCGGATTCCAGTCCGCGCCTTTTTGCGTTCCCATGCGAAGATCGTCCTGACCGGGCCCGCACTCGGTCGCGATCCTGTCCGCACCTTGGTTCGACCGTGTGCAGACCTTGGCTCGACCCTGTCCGCACCGTGGCTCGACCCGGTGCGGACATTGGCTCGACGCGGTCCGCGCTGTGGCACGAGTCAGCCGAGCAACTATTTACTTTCGCGCACGTCCAAGCTGGCTACCCGTTTAGCCTATGCTACCCCGCCCCCTCGTTCTGTTGGCGCTTTTGTTCGCGCCTCTCGTTGCTTCGGCCGATCTCGCTCCGCTCAATCCGGGAGCCCGCGTGCACCTCAACCTCAACGGCAAGTGGCACGTCATCGTCGATCCCTACGAAAACGGTTTCTACGACTACCGTCACGAACCCTACGACGCGCGTCCGAATCCGGGTGGCGGCTATTTTCTCGATCGCAAACCGGCCGACCGCTCCGAACTGATCGAATACGATTTCGACACGAGCCCGACACTCACCGTCCCCGGCGACTGGAATTCGCAGGACGACAAACTTCTCTATTACGAAGGCACGGTTTGGTATCGGAAAAAATTCGACGCGCCTGCGCTGCGCGAGGATCGCCGCTACTTCGTCTACGTGGGCGCGGCCAACTACCTCGCCGACGTTTATCTCAACGGAAAGAAACTCGGACGCCACATCGGCGGCTTCACGCCGTTCGCGTTTGAGGTCACGGGACAACTTCGCACCGACGGCAACTCGCTCGTGATCCGCGTCGACAACGCCCGACGTGCCGAAGCCGTGCCCACGGTGAACACCGACTGGTGGAACTACGGCGGACTCACGCGCGACGTGTTGCTCCTCGAAACGCCCACGACGTTTATCCGCGATTATCACGTGCAATTGAAACGCGGCTCACGCGATCAGCTCGTCGTGCGCGTGGCACTCGACGGAGCCAAAAAACCGCAGCGTGTGCGCGTCAGGCTTCCTGGCGCAAACATCGAGGGCGAAGCGCGGACCGGCTCCGATGGCGTAGCGGAATTCGAGCTCGCCGCACCGGGTCTCGCACTTTGGTCCCCGGAGAATCCGCATCTCTACGACGTGGAGATTTCGAGTGGCGCTGATCGCATCGCTGACCGGATCGGTTTCCGCACGATCGAGACGCGCGGCACCGACATTCTGCTGAACGGCGAATCGATCTTCCTTCGCGGCATCTCGCTGCACGAAGAGAATCCGTTGCGCGGTGGACGGGCCTACTCGCCCGAAGACGCACGTTTGCTGCTCGGTTGGGCGAAGGAGCTCGGCTGCAATTTCGTGCGTCTCGCCCATTACCCGCACAACGAGCACATGGCCCGTGTGGCCGACGAAATGGGCCTGCTGTTGTGGGAGGAGATTCCGGTTTACTGGACGATTCAGTGGGAGAATCCCGAAACGCTCGAGAACGCGCGTAATCAGCTTCGCGAACTCATCGTCCGCGACCGCAGTCGCGCGAGCGTGATCGTGTGGTCCGTCGCCAACGAGACGCCCGTGAGCGAACCGCGCACGCGTTTCCTGAAAAACCTGGTCGATCTCGCGCGCTCGCTCGACAACGCGCGGCTCGTGTCGGCCGCAATGGAAGTCCACGCCGAGGAAGGCGACGGCAACCACAAGATCGTCGACGATCCCTTCGGCGAATACACCGACCTGCTAAGTTTCAACCAATACGTCGGCTGGTATGACGGCCTGCCCGACAAGCTCGCGCAGGTCCGCTGGACGCTGAAATACGAGAAGCCTGTCGTGATCAGCGAATTTGGCGCGGACGCACTGCAAGGCTTGCACGGAGATCGCCTCACGCGCTTCAGCGAGGAGTATCAGGAAGATCTCTATCAGAAGACGCTCGCGATGCTGCAGAAGATTCCCGCGTGGCGCGGCGCGACTCCGTGGATCCTGTGCGATTTCCGTTCGCCGCGCCGTCCGCTGCCGCACGTGCAGGACGGATGGAATCGAAAAGGGCTCATCGCCGAAAACGGCACGCGTAAAAAGGCGTTCTACGTTCTGCGCGACTTCTACCTCTCGCCGGCAGCCAGCGCACCGAGACGCTGAAATCCCCTGCTCCCTTTTGGTTGTCGGTCTAGGCGTAGCGAAGAATCCAGTGCGCGCTTCGTCGTGCCTGCCATCGCAAAAATCCCCGGTGGATCTTCGCAGCGCTCAGAATGACATAGCCGGTTTGTCTCTCATCAGACCGGGCACGCTCCGCGCTGCACGCTGTCCATGCCGGGATGCGCGCTATCTGGAAAGGCTCCATCACCTTCGGTCTGGTCAACGTGCCCGTGTCGCTCCTCCCCGCCACACATCGCGAGGAGTTGAAATTTCGCCTGCTGCGATCCACCGACCTCAGCCCGATCAACTACAAACGTGTGGCCGAGCTGGACGGCAAGGAAGTGCCGTGGGACCAGATCGTAAAAGGCTACGAATACGAGAAGGGAAAGTTCGTCGTGCTGAAGGAGGAGGACTTCAAGCGCGTGGACATCGAAGCCACGCAGACGATCGACATCATGGACTTCGTCGACGTGAAGCAGATCAACCCGATCTTCTTCCACAAACCCTACTATCTTGAGCCGCAGAAAGGCAGCGCGCGCGTTTATCATCTGCTGCGCGAAACGCTCGCGCAGACCGGCAAGATCGGCGTCTCCAAAGTTGTGATACGCACGCGGCAGCACCTCGCTGCGATCAAGCCCAACGGAAAGCTGCTCGCGCTCGAGGTCATGCACTTCGCCGACGAGTTGATTGGCACAGAGGAAATCAATGTGCCCGAGCCAGGCACGGTCAACAAACGCGAGCTCGAGATGGCGCGAACACTCGTCGAGCAGATGACAACCAAATGGGATCCCGCGCGCTACACCGACGAATATCGCACCGCGCTGCTCGATCTCATCGAGAAGAAAGTCGAGTCGGGCGGACGCGCGGCTCCGGCCGCGAAGAAAGCCTCGGGATCGGGCAAGGTGATCGATCTCATGACGGCGCTGCGCCAGAGCCTCGATCAGGCCTCCGAAAAGAAACCCAAGAAAGCCGCGTCTAGAGCCAAGTCGCGGCCCAAACGGAAGGCAGCTTAAGCCATGTCCGCACGTCGCAGTTCGTCTGCCCCGACGAAAGCGAAGTCCCGTCGTCGCTCGGGAAAAAAAAGCGCGCCGAACTCGAACCCGCTCGGTTTCGTCGAACCGATGAAGGCGCTCGGCGTGCGACAGATTCCGCCGGGAGATTGGCGTCTAGAAATCAAATTCGATGGTTACCGCGCGCTCGCGGTCATCGACGGCGGAAAAGTGGAGCTGTGGTCGCGCAACGAGAACTCACTCACCGAGGATTATCCCGAAGTCGCACAGGCGCTCGCCGGCCTGCCCTGCCGATCAGCAACGCTCGACGGCGAAATCGTGGCGCTCGATAAAGAAGGTCGCCCGAGTTTTCAGCGCCTCCAGCGCCGTTCGAACGAAGCCGATTCGGGGCCGCTGCTGTTTTATCTTTTCGATCTGCTCGAACTGAACGGCGAGCGCCTGATCGACGCGCCGATTGAAGAGCGACAGAAAGTGCTGACCAAACTGCTCGCGAAGTCCTCGGATCCGCTGCGGCAGTCCACCGTGTTCGATTCGACACCGGAGGAGTTGCTCGCGCATGCGCGGAAGCTCGGCCTCGAAGGCATCGTCGCTAAAGCCGCCGGCTCGCATTACGAAATTGGCCGTCGCAGCGGCGCATGGCTCAAATGCCGCCTTTCGCGCGATCAGGAGTTCGTCATCGGCGGTTTCAGTCCGCCCGGCGGCTCGCGCAAATACTTCGGCTCAATCCTCGTGGGATATTACGAGGGCAAGCGACTGATCTACGCGGGCAAAGTCGGCACAGGTTTCGATCACAAACTGCTTCGCTCGCTTCACGCCAAGTTCACGACGCTCGAGACCGCCGATTGCCCGTTCGACAATCTGCCTTTGGAACATCGCAGCCGCTGGGGCCAGGGCATGCCTCGCTCCGAGATGGCCCGTATGCATTGGGTGCGGCCGAAGCTCGTCGCCCAGATCAAATTCGCCGAATGGACGAGCGAAGGTCTGTTGCGCCAACCGGTGTTTCTCGGCGAGCGCACCGACAAACCAGCGAAGGAGGTCGTTCGCGAAACGACTTCGTGAGCCGCTGGCGGGCTTCACTTTCCGAGCGCGGATGTCGACACCGACACAAGCCGCTCCGCACGAGCCATCCCGCGCATCGCGCGAGCGCAGAACGTTCGGAAAAACTGCGCGAGCGGCATCGTGTCGGCCGCTTGCAGCCATTGCGCCTCGAGTGTTTCGGCCCACGCCCGCGCGCGGTCTTCTGGTTTCACTTCCCCCGGCCGTCCCGCATCGCGCGCAAACTCCCGCGCGCGCTCCTCGACTGCGCGAGGATCCGGCGATCCGCACAAACGGGCGGAGGCACCGGGCAAGGAATGATCATTGGGCAACAGCATCGTGCGAGAGGGCTTCCAAGGAGACCGTATCGACCGACATCTATCTATCATGGTCTACGGGACGCAGGTATCGGGGTTTTCCTGTGTCGCTGCATAGGGCCGTGGCGATACCGGCAAAGTGCGGTTGCAAACTATAGGATTTGAACGCTTTCTTCACCGGCAAACGCCCGCATTCCCTCCCCCCACCCGGCGCATGCTGTATTCAAAATTCTGTTACCTTCCGCCGCACCAAACGCATGACCCTCGGTCTGCACACTCTGCGGACGTGCTCGTGAATGGGGGAGTTGAGGAGTTTTCCGCCCAACAGTGGAAATCTTCCCATAGCTTGAGGGCCGACTCACCCGCTTCCACGGCGCGCGCCCGGCCCCATCCATCCCGCCACCGGCGGTCCCATCTCTATCTCTATTCCATTTGCGCCCGTGACAACTGACATGAAATCCGCGCCTCCGAAGAACAAGAACCTCAATTCCAAATTCCGCGTTCTGCTGGTCGATGACCACCCGGTGACGCGCCAAGGAATCGCGGCGCTCATCAACCAGGAGCGAAATTTGATCGTTTGCGGCGAAGCCGACAGCGCGCCGAAGGCGCTCGACCTCATCAGCAAGCTCACACCCGATCTCGCGGTCATCGACATCTCGTTGAAGACCATGAGCGGCATCGAGCTCATGAAGAACATCAAGGCGATCATGCCCGATCTGCCGGTGCTCGTCATGTCGATGCACGACGAAAGCCTCTACGCCGAACGCGCACTCCGCGCCGGCGCGCGCGGCTACGTGATGAAGAACGAGGCCGCCGAGAAGATTCAATCGGCGATCCACCGCGTGCTCGCGGGCGAACTCTATCTCAGCGACAAGATGAAGGAGAAGATGCTGCACCGTCTGGTCGGCAGCAAAAAGGACGATGAAACCGTCCTCTCCGTCGATCGGCTGAGCGACCGGGAGATGGAAGTTTTCCAACTTATCGGCAACGGCTTCAGCACGCGCCAGATCGCCGCGAAGCTCAACCTGAGCGTCAAAACGATCGATTCCTATCGCGAACACCTGAAGCTGAAGCTTCCGCTCGAAAACGGCGCCGATCTCGTGCGCTACGCGATCCAGTGGGTGAAGAGCGAAAACGTCTGACGCGTTTCGCTCTCGCCCCATCTGAGAGAACACAAACAAGGGCGCCCAAGCGCCCTCGTTCAACGTGCCTGAGCCGCTCGCTCAGGACAGAGGAGGACTCTCGAGCGGGTCCACGCGCTCTGCCGTGCCGGACGCGGAGATCTCGCCGAGCAAGTAGTTGCACTGCTCCTGACAGCGATGGCAGGTCTCGGCGCAGATCCGGCAGTGGTCGTGCATGCCCGCGTGACTCTCGCACTCGTCCGCGCACGCCTGGCAGGCAACCACGCACGCATGAAGTTGCGCATGGACAACCGGGCCCGGCATTTCGGTCTGGCGGACCAGCAGGCGGGCCGTAGCTCCACAGACTTCCGCACAGTCGAGATTGAGGCTGATACACGTCCGGAGTTTGGCGACGTGCTCCTCGGCCAGACACGCGTCGGCGCAAGCCGCGCAGACTTCCGCGCAGGAGGTCAGCGCGTCCAATGTTTCGGCGAAGTCGCGCAGGTGATGTTCGTCTATGCGCGGATGACGGCGCAGCATCGTTTCAATGGTTCCCATGGAAATGTCCTTTGGTTGAGCCACGCGATTCATTCGCACGGCTCCGGACAATATCCGCCGAGCAGGCTCGCCGCCATGGGGCGCGCTCCGATCAGGCGCATCGTGCGGCGTTCGAGCCCCAGCGGGAAGTCTCCCGCCCCGGGGCGTCTGCGCCTACTTCGCGGGCCCCCAGTGCTTCGTAAACGGATAGTAGACGAAAATCGGACGGCCCACGACACTGCGGTCCGGGACAGAGCCCCAGTAGCGGCTGTCCTTGCTGTTCGACGAGTTGTCGCCCATCGCGAAATAGGCCCCCTCGCCGACCTTGTATTCGTTTCCTGGAGACAGAAGCCCGATGGGCTCGTAACCCGTGTAACGCCCGAGTTTCCGGCCGTTGGCCTCGAACGCCGCCGAACCTTCGATCGGCTGGCCGTTGCGGAACAGATAACCGCGGTCGACGCGCAGCGTGTCGCCCGGCACGCCAACCAGGCGCTTGATGTAGTATTGATCGCCCTCCTGCACGGCGAGGTCCGGGATCTCTCCCGTGCGAAACACGAAACCGCTGCCGACCTTGGGGCGCACGAAGTGGTAGCTCATGCGATCGACGAAGAGCTGATCGCCCGTGAGCTCATCGAACGCCAGCACGCGCTCGCCCTTTTTCACGACGCGGCCGGTGCGGATGCAGCGCACGCGCTCGCCGCCCAAGTTTACGGTGACGAATTGATTCTTTTCCAACGCCTCGCGGATCGCCGCCGAGAATCGCTGCTGCGAATAGGCTCCACGAGCGCCGAAAAACGCCTCGTAGATCGTCCAGTCGAAATCGAAGTCGAGCGGCAGCTTGACCGAAACCGGCGAGTTGCCGACGAGCAGCGTGTATTCGCGCACAGTCGCCGGCAGCACCAGCCACGAGCGTCCCTTGGCGAGACGCGAATGCACAAAGCCGCGGCTCTGTGCACCGCCGATCGGGATCAGGATTTCGCCGTCTTCAGGTGCATCGAGCCGATGCGGCCACGCGCCAAAGGCGACCAGACGCCCGGCTTTGGCCACGAGTCCGGGCTCGTCCTTGGCGTCGTGATACACCTCCGACGTCATGCCGTTGTAAGTCGGCCACATCGAGTTGGTGGGGATCTTGAACGGCTGCACGAAGAACGTGCGGATGCCCAAAATCACGATCGCGGCGACGAGGAAGAATTCGATGTTCTCGGCAAGCGAGCTGCGCGGATACATCGCTCCGCCCGTCTGCCGGAGCACCGGTTCGAGCGCCTCGATGGAGAGCTTCAGCTTCGCGGCGTCGGCTTTCGCCTTGTAGGCATGGCGGAGCTCGTCGGTGCGAGCACGCAGCTCGTCCACCTGCTTCGACGGGAGAACATCACGGCGGAAATGCCAGATCTTGTCCGCGAGCTCGAGCCAGTTGGCCGCGTTCTCGCGCATCTTTTTCTCCTGCGAAGCAAAGAAGCCGAACATATCAGTTGGTTTTCAGCACCTTGATGAAGGCATCCGATGGGATCGAAACGCGACCAAACTGTTTCATCTTCTTTTTGCCCTCCTTCTGCTTGTCGAGGAGCTTGCGCTTGCGGCTGATGTCGCCGCCGTAGCACTTCGCGGTCACGTCTTTCCGCATTTCCTTCACGTTGTCGCGGGCGATGATCTTGCCGCCGATCGCGGCCTGGATCGCGACTTTGAACATCTGCGGCGGGATGATATCGGCGAGCTTCTCGCAAAGTTCGCGGCCCTTCCCCTCCGCCTTGTCGCGGTGCACGATGCTGGCAAACGCGTCGACGGGGTCGCCGTTCACGAGGATCTCCATCTTCACGAGGTCCGCGGCGCGATACTCGCCGAGCTCGTAATCCATCGAACCGTAGCCGTGCGTGATGCTCTTCAGGCGGTCGTTGAAATCGACGAGGATTTCGTTGAGCGGAAGCGTGCACGTGAGCATCACGCGGTTCATGTCGAGCGTATCGGTGTGGTCGACCACGCCGCGCTTTTCCATGATCAGCGAAAGGATGTCGCCCATCGCATCGTTCGGGATGTGGATCGACGCCTTGATCGTGGGTTCCTGGATTTCGACGATCTCGCCCGGATCCGGCAGGTTGACGGGATTATCCACCTCGATCTTCACGTCGCCGTGTTTGATCACGTGGTAAACGACGCTCGGATAGGTGGAGATGATGTCGACGTCGTGCTCGCGGCGCACGCGCTCCTGGATGATCTCCATGTGGAGCAGACCGAGGAAGCCACAGCGGAAACCGAAACCGAGCGCGACCGAACTTTCCGACGAGTAAACAAACGCCGCGTCGTTCAAGCGCAGACGACCGAGGGCCGCCTTCAGTTTTTCGTAGTCCGACGTTTCGACCGGATAGAGGCCGCAAAACACCATCGGCCGCACTTCCTTGTAACCAGGTAGCATGTCGGAGGCCGGCTTCGACGAGATCGTGATCGTGTCACCAGTCTTGATGTCAGCCGTGTCCTTCACCGTCGAAACGATGTAGCCGACATCGCCGGTGCCCAGCGTCGCGACTTTTTCCATCTTCGGCATGAAGACGCCGACCTCTTTGACTTCGGACTTCACGCCGTTGCTCATCAGGAGCATGTGCTCACCGGCCTTGATCGAGCCGGAAAACACGCGCACGTAGGCGATGACGCCGCGATACGAATCATAGAGCGAATCGAACACCAACGCGCGCGTCTGCGGATACTCCGCCCAGCGCGGCGGCGGCACGCGGTCGACGACCGCTTCGAGAATGTCTTCGATGCCGATGCCGGACTTGCCGCTCGCGAGAATCGCTTCCTCCGCGGGGATCGTGAGAATGTCCTCCAACTGCTGGAGGCACAACTCGAGATTCGCGCTCGGCAGGTCGATCTTGTTGATCACCGGGATGACCTTCAGCTGCTGGCTGAACGCCAGATGCGCGTTGGCCACCGTCTGCGCTTCCACGCCTTGCGCGGCGTCGATCAGGAGCACCGCGCCTTCGCACGCCGCGAGACTGCGCGAAACTTCGTAAGAGAAGTCCACGTGGCCGGGCGTATCCATCAGGTTCAGCTTGTAGGCCTGCCCGTTCTTCGCCCGGTAACGCATCGTGACCGGGTGCGACTTGATGGTGATGCCGCGCTCCTTCTCCAGATCCATCGCGTCGAGGTGCTGGTCCGTCAGGACGCGTTGCTCGACCGTGTTGGTGAACTCGAGCAAGCGATCCGACAGCGTCGTCTTCCCGTGGTCGACGTGCGCGATGATGCAGAAATTTCGTGTGTGTGTGGAATCCATCAAATCAAGCGATCACCTCGGAAAACTCCGAGAAACTCTTCACCGGCCATGACTTCTCCGTGCGGCGCGCGAGCCCCGCGAGCACACCGCCCGGCCCGAGTTCCCAGAACTCGGTCGCGCCGGCTGCCGCCACGCTGCGCATGCAGTCTTCCCACAACACCGACGACACGACCTGCTTCACCAACGCGGCCTTGATCGCCGCCGGCTCGCTGATCACCTGCCCGGTCGTATTCGTCAGCACCGTGAACTTCGGCGCCGCAAACGGGATGTTTTCCAAAAACGCCGCAAACTCCGCACGTGCCGGCTCCATCAGGCGCGAGTGATACGCGCCCGCGACGACGAGCGGGATCACCTTCTTCATGCCGCGCGCTTTTCCGCCCGCGACCGCCGCGTCGATCTTGGACTTCTCGCCCGAGATCACGATCTGGCCCGGCGCGTTGAAATTCGCCGCCTCGACATCGAACTCGCGGCACAGCTCCGCGACCTTCTCGCGGTCCTCACCCACGATTGCGGCCATGCCGCCCGTGGTCGTTTCACAAGCGAACTGCATCAGCCGACCGCGCTCCGCGACGACGCGAAGACCAGTGGCAAAATCAAACACACCCGCGGCCGTGTAGGCCGTCACTTCGCCCAAGCTCAGGCCCAGGGCAAACTTCGGCTCACCGGCCGGCACCTTTCCAGCCTCCTGCAACGCCGCGAGCAGCGCCATGCCGTGCACGAACAGCGCCGGCTGGCAGACCTTCGTCTGCGTCAATTCCGCTTCGGGGCCCTCGAACGAGACCTTCGTCAGGTCCCAACCGAGCACGGTGTTGGCCTGATCATACAGCGCACGCGCCGCGGCCGATTGCTCGTAGAGCGATTTGCCCATGCCCACTTTTTGGGCGCCCTGTCCTGCGAAAAGAAGTGCCAGTGCCATGGTGGAAACGGAACAGACAATCGCCCGCCTTGGCGAAATCCAAGCCCGAAAAAATAACCTGACTGCGCCGCCTGGTTCCAGACGCGCCGCCCCGTCATGAGCGCCATCTTCCCGAGGCGAACATCCCGGTCTGCCTGTCATTCTGAGCAAAGCGAAGAATCCATTTCGAGCTTCGCTGCCATGCGCCGCGGCGAACCACACACTCGCGCTTCATTCCTGAGCGAGTCGCGATCGTGTCCGCATCTTGTCTCGCCCCCGTCCGGAGTGAAAATCGACCCAGTCCGCCCCCTCCCTCGACTTGGCCCGCTCTTTGTCCCGACCCGGTCCGGACCTTGGCACGACTCGGTGCGGACACAGGCTCGACCCGGTCCGCACTCGGTCCCGGTTCGGGACGCGGTCAGGATTTGATGAAGATGCCCTTCAGGTTCATATCGAGCGCCTGAGGGTTCGGAGAGAAACGGAGGCCGTCGGCCTTGCTGATCTTTCCGGCTTTGATGAGGCGGTAGAGATCCTTGTTGAACGAGAAGCTGTTCGAGTCGCCGCTGCCGTCGAGGATGCCTTGGATCTTCTCGAACTGGCCTTCGAGGATGAGATTTTTCACGACGGCGTCGGCGGTGAGGATCTCGTTGCACGGCACGCGGCCGCCGCCCTCGAGCGCCGGAATGAGCTTCTGGCAGACAAATCCACGGAGCGATCCGGCGATCGCGCGGCGGGCCTGCAATTGCTCCTCCGGCGGGAAAAACTCGAAGAGGCGCGTGAGCGATTGCGCGACCGTCGCCGCGTGCATCGTCGAGAACACCAAGTGTCCCGTCTCGGCGGCCGAGATCGCGGTCTCGAAGGTTTCGCGATCGCGCATTTCGCCGATCAGAATGATGTCGGGGTTCTGGCGCAGGACGGCTTTGATCGCCAAGTCGAAGCTCGGCACGTCGAGACCGATCTCGCGTTGTTGGAAAAGCGATTTCTCGTCCTGAAAGGTGTATTCGATCGGGTCCTCGATGGTGACGATGTGTTTATCGAGGTTATGGTTCACCCAGTTGAGCATCGCCGCCATCGTCGAGCTCTTGCCGGAGCCGGTCGCGCCGCAGACGAGCAGGATACCGTCCTTGGCCTGCGAAAGTTTGATCAACGCGTCGGATGTCTGCCCGAGTCCGAGCTGTTCGAAAGTCGGCACGATGCTCTTGATGTGACGCAACACGATGCTGACGAGACCGCGCTGGTGAAACGCGTTGACGCGGAAACGACCAATGCCGTCGGCCGCGTAGGCGAAGTCGACCTGCCCTTCTTCGTCCCAGCGCTGCGCGAAAACCTTCGGCACGTGCTCTTCGACGAAAGCCTGCGCCTCGGGCGACGTGATCGGGTCCATTTCGACCGGTTTCAATTTTCCGGCGAGGCGGACGTATCCAGGCTTGTTGGACTTGATGATCACGTCGCTCACTCCGCTATCTACCGCCAGCTTGAGCAGATCGTTGATAATTTCGGTGTGCGGTGTGAGGGCTGGCATGGGCAAAAAAGCGTTGCGGATTCCCTAATTCGCCCTGCTTTGTCCTAGCAAGGCTACTTTGCCCGCATACATGAAACTCCGTCCGCTCACCGGCACCATCACGGCGCTTGTTACGCCCTTCTATCAACACGAGATCGCCTTCGACGAGCTCGCGAAGCTCGTGGCGTATCAAATCAAAGGAGGCGTGAGCGGCCTCGTGCCCGTCGGCACGACCGGCGAGTCGCCCACGCTGAGCCACGAGGAGCACATGGAAGTCGTGCGCGCGGTGGTCGCCGAGGCGCGCGGTCGCGTGCCGGTGATCGCGGGCACGGGTTCGAACTCCACGCACGAAGCGGTCGAACTCACGCAGCTCGCGCACGCGGCCGGCGCAGACGCGATGCTCGTCGTCGCGCCTTACTATAACAAGCCGAGTCAGGAGGGCCTGTTTCGTCATTATTGCGCGGTCGCGGACGCGACGGACAAGCCGATCGTTCTCTATTCGATCCCGGGCCGCTGCGGCATCGAGATCAGCGTGCCGGTCGTCGAGCGACTCGCCGCGAAATACAAGCACGGGCGCTGGATCAAGGAAGCCGGCGGCAACGTGGAACGCGTCGATCAACTGAAGCAGGCCATGGGCGACGATATCGTGGTCCTGTGCGGCGACGACGCGTTGACGCTGCCGTTCATGGCGGTCGGCGCGGAAGGCGTGGTGAGTGTGGCCTCGAATCTTTTTGTCCGCGAAGTCGCGCAGCTCGTGAAGCTCGCGCGCGCCGACGAGTTCGCCAAGGCCGCGAAGCTGCACCGCAAACTCTACCCCGTTTTCAAGTCGCTCTTCATCGAGCCGAATCCGGTGCCGATCAAGGTCGCGCTCCAGCGCGCCGGCATCATCCGCTCGGCCGAAGTGCGCGCGCCCCTCTCCGAGATTTCGCCCGCCAATCTGCAGGCGCTCACGAAGGCTCTGGCCGCTCTCCGTAAATAAGCCATGAGCACGCGAGTCATCATCAACGGCGCGAAGGGCCGCATGGGCCGCGCGCTTCTCGAGTCCGCGCAAGCGATGTCGCTGCCCGTCGCTGCCGCGTTCGATGCCGGCGACGATCTGGCGTCCGCCCTGCCCTCGGCTGACGTCATCGTCGACTTCAGCTCGCATCGCGCCACGCGCGGACTTTTGGAAGCCGCAGTCGCCGCGAAGAAACCGGTCGTGATCGGAACGACAGGGCACTCCGCCGAGGAGAAAAAGGAACTCCTCGCCCTCGCCTCGCAGATTCCGTGCGTGTGGGCCGGCAACTATTCCGTCGGCGTGAATCTCCTCTACGCTCTCACGCGTCGCGCTGCGAACGTGCTCGGCGCGGACTACGACGCCGAAGTGATCGAGATGCACCATCGCTTCAAGAAAGACGCCCCCAGCGGCACCGCTGCGCGTCTGCTCGAGATCATTCTCGAGGAGCGCAACCTCGGGACCGACGCGCTTCGTCACGGTCGCGAAGGTATCACCGGCGAGCGCACGCAAAGCGAAGTGGGCATCCACTCGTTGCGTGGCGGCGATGTCGTCGGCGATCACACGGTGCTCTTCGCCGCGCTCGGGGAACGCGTGGAGCTCACGCACAAGGCCAGCGATCGCGGCATCTTCGCACGCGGTGCGTTGCGTGCCGCGCAGTGGGTCGTCACGCAGCCGGCCGGAGTTTACGACATGCAGGATGTGCTCGGGTTGAAGTAATGATTACTTCGATACAAGGCACGCTCGTCTCCGCCACGCCGCTGCACGCGGTGATCGAACTCAACGGCCTCGGCTACGAGGTGAACATCCCGGTCACGACCGCGGAAAAACTCCCCGATCCCGGCGCGACGGTGAAGCTGCATACCCTCGTGATCTATCGCGAGGACTCGCAGACACTCTACGGTTTCTCCACGCCGGCGGAGCGCGATTTTTTCCGTCTGATGATCGAGCACGTGACCGGCATCGGTCCGAAGTCCGCGCTGACGATCATGAGCCGCCTCTCCCTACCGTTGCTCGAGAGCGCGATTCGCATGGGCGATGTGGCCACGCTCGCGAAATGCCCCGGCATCGGCAAGAAAACCGCCGAGCGGCTCGTTGTGGAGTTGAAGGCCAAGGTTGGCGCGTCCTCATCCAGCGATTCGATCGCTGTTGCAGGCTTGGAAGCAGAAGCACCCGCCGGTGAGAGCACGCACCGCGATGCGGTCGCTGCCCTCGTGGCCCTCGGCTATAAAGCGGCCGACGCGGATCAAGCCGTGCGCCGCGCCGCTCTGGCGCTCGGTGGTGGCGCGACCACCGAGGCATTGATCAAGAAAGCGCTGAACTGATCAGCGCTGGAAACGGAAGGCCGTCATCTCGGCCTCCGGCGAAACGTCGCTTTGCTTGCGCAGCGAGAGATCCGACGGCTGGAACGCCGGCGGCGTCGAGAAGCGGAGCTGGTCGACCGGCACGGTCTGCAATTGCACGCGCTTCATCCAGTCGAGCGCGGGCGCCGCGCCACGCGTGGCGAGCAGCGGCTTGGGCTCGTTCATTTCCTGCAGAAGTCCGGAGAACGCCGGCTGCAACTCGACGCGCTCGGTCGCAGCCTGAACCGGCTGCGTTTGCTCGACCGCAGCGATCGCGGGAGCGGACTCCACAGGCTCGACGCTCTGACGACCGACGAACACGAGCGCCAAACACGCGGCCGCGGCGAGACCACCGGTATACGCCGCCCACACGGGCACGCGGCGCTGCGGCGCGGGAAACGCGACGACTTTGGAGACCTCAGGCTCGGGCGCGGTCAGCGCACCCGATTCAGCGAGCATCGTGCACGCACGCTGCATCTGGCAGTATTCGCGGTAGATCCGGTGACGCTCGGGATTGCGCTGCACTTCGGCTTCAAGAAGGGCGGCCTCTTCGGCGCTGATCTCGTGATCTACGTAGAGATTCAGCAGCTCTATAAACTTTGACTCTTTCATGGCTAGCTTGGGACGGGTGTTCGGTCGGGGGACAAGAGGGGTCAGCTCTTGAATTTGAAATCTTCGCCGAGTTTGCTGCGGAGGCTCTCACGAGCGCGCGCGATGCGGCTTTTGACGGTGCCTACGGAGATGCCGAGAATCTCGGCAATTTCCTCGTAGGCCATGTTCTTCACGTTGCGCAAGATCAGGATTTCGCGGTGTTTCGCGCTAAGGCGATCCATGCCACGACTGATCCGCGAGACAAACTCCTGCGTCACAGCGATGTCGTCAGGAGTCTCGAGTTCGGCCGGGATGATCTCGGCCAGGGTTGTGGAGTTTTCGCTGCTCACCGGGGCGTCGAGTGAAACTGAAAAATCGCGCTTCCGCCGCCACCAATACCAGTAGCGGTTGCGCGCGAGATTGGTCGCGATCTGGTAAAGCCAGGTCGAAAACGCCGACTCCCCGCGAAAGTTCACCAAGCCCCGGTGCGCGCGGATGAAAGCGTCTTGCGTGACCTCCTCCGCATCCTGCGCGTTGCGCAGAAGTTGGTGCACCATCGAGTAGATGCGGTCCCAATACCGGCTGACCATTTCGTCGAACGCCGATTGATCGCCATTCTTGAAACGGTCCACCAGCAGACGGTCGAGGGCCACTTCCTGGGCTTTGGAGGACATACGTTCTGCCTCGGTGTGATGGGTGTATTTCTGGATTGTTCCCACGATCTTGAGTGCGCTTGTGAGTCACCAACTCCGTGTATTTGGTCCGCGGAATTGCAACCTCGCGCATACGAGCCAAAAACTGCTTGCCATCGTCGGAACGCAAAACCCATTTTGCTTCTTCCACACTTCGGGGGTTGGTAGCTCAACGGTAGAGCAGCGTCCTTTTAAGTCGTTGGTTCTGGGTTCGAATCCCAGCCAACCCACCAGTGCTTGCCCTTCGCCCCGCGAGGCGTCATTTCCGTTCTAACCCGCACGCCATGAAGCGACTTGTAATTGTCGAGGACCAGACCGCCATTCGGGAAATGCTCGTCGAAATCCTCCGACTGGATGCGAATTATCAACTCGTCGGCGAGAGCGGCGACGGCCAGAACGCTCTCACCCTCTGCCTCGACGTGAAGCCCGACCTTCTCGTCCTCGATGCCAAGCTCCCGGGTCTCAACGGCGTCGATCTGCTCCGCCGGATCAGCAAGAAACTGCCCGACATGCGGGTGCTCGTTTTTTCAGGCCACGAAAACCCGGTTCTCATCCGCGAGATGCTCGAGGCCGGCGCGCACGGCTTCGTCGAAAAGACCGCCGGCCTTTTCGAGTTCAAGAAAGGCCTCGAGACCGTCGCCAACGGCGGCACCTACTTCGGCCCGGCTGTCGCTGCCCTGCTCCGCAACGTCGTCGCCAATCCTTCGGCGAGCAACACCTCCGATTTCCTGACCGATCGCGAACGCGAGATTCTCCAACTGGTGGCGGAAAGCCACAGCACCCGCGAGATCGCCGCCAAGCTCGGCATCAGCATCAAGACCGTCGACAACCACCGCACCAATCTGATGCGGAAACTCAACCTGCACGACGTCGCCAGCCTCACCCGCTACGCCTTGGAGGTTGGCCTCATCGAGCCCAAGAAATCGCTGTAATTACCTTGCCCGCCCTCGGGCTTGAGCCAATTACTTCCCCACGATCTTCGCCCTCCCAATGAACAAAGTTTCGAAGCTTGTCCTTCTCGCCATTGCCGGTTCCGCGCTCCTCCTTGCGGGCTGCACCAAGAAACCGAAGCGCCCCGATCCGAGCGCCACGGTGCTCGGCCAGCAACCCGGCGGCGGCAGCGGCTCCCTCACTCCGACCGATGTTGGCGTGACGGCTGACCTCGACAGCGGCCTCCAACTGCGCGACGGCGTGATCGAGACCGAGGACAAGATCATCGGCCTCTTCCAGCCGGTCTATTTCGATTTCGACAAGTCCAACATCAAGGAAACCGAGCGCGTGAAGCTGCAGGACGCTTCGAAGTATCTCAGCGAGAACACCCAGTATCGCATCCTCCTCGAAGGCCACTGCGACTGGCGCGGCACCGCCGAATACAACCTCGGCCTCGGTGACCGCCGCGCCAACGCCGCTCGTCAATACCTCCTCTCCATCGGCGTGCCCGCCGCGAAGATCGAAACGCTTTCCAAGGGCAGCCTCGACGCCGCCACGAACGCCGACGACGCCACCGCCGCCAAAGATCGCCGCGCGGAGATCGTGATCCTGAAGAAGTAATTTTCTTCCTCTTTCGAAACTTAAAAAGCCCCGGATTGCTCCGGGGCTTTTTGTTTGGTCACAAGATTCTGAATACACGCAAACCGGGTCGCCCCAAAGTGCGCACACGGTCGCGCCTGTGTCCGCACCAAGTCGGAACAAGGTGCGGACAGGGTCGAGCCAAGGTCCGTCCCGAGTCGAGCCACTGTCCGGCTTGAGTCGGGACGAGGTCCGCACCAGGTCGAGTCCGGGTGCGGCTCGACTTGAGGCTTAGCCGCGCGCGACGCGCTCGAGGATCCGCTTCGTGGTCTCGATGCCCTTCTTCATGACATCGAGGTTAAAGCTCTCGTTGGGCGCGTGCAGGTTGTCCTCAGGCAGGAACAGACCGAACATCACCGAATCGAGGCCCGTGACGCGCTTGATATCGGCGATGATCGGCACGCTGCCGCCTTCGCGCAGATAGATCGGAGCGCGTCCCCAAACTTCGGATACAGCCTCGTCGGTCGCGCGAAACGCGCGCGCGAGCACCGGCGACTGATCCTTCGGCGTGTTGGAGCGGCCCGGCGGCACAACCACGTAGGGATCGCCCTTGTGCTGATCGACAAACTCCAGCTTCACGCCCGACGGCGTGCGCGCACGGATCGCGTCGATCACGAGCTGCTTGATCCTGTCGGGGTTCTGATTGGGCACGAGCCGGCAGCTGATCTTAGCGAACGCCTTGCTCGGGATCACCGTCTTGGTGCCCTCGCCCTGGTAGCCGCCGCCGATGCCGTTGATTTCGAGCGTGGGTTGGAAGCGCACGGCCTCGAACGGCGAAAAACCGGGCGGCGTGTAGAACGCATCGATACCGAGAAATTCTTTGTAGGCCTTTTCATCGCCACCGAGCTTCTTCAGCTCCTCCCGCTCCCAGGGATGCACATCGAGCACGTCGTCGTAGAAACCGGGCACGTTCACGCGACCGTCCGGCGTGTGCAGCGTAGCGAGAATCTCCGCGAGCGCCTGAATCGGATTGCGGAGAACGCCGCCATGCAGGCCGGAGTGCAGATCGCCCTTGGCGCCGGTCACGTGCACGTCGAACAATGCGAGACCGCGAAGACCGGCGGTGATGACGACCTGCTGCTCGTTGGGCAACGCGGTGTCGGAAAGGAAAACGAAATCGGCCTCGCGAAGTTTGTCCGCGTAGCGTTCGAGAAACTTCGGAAAGCTCGGGCTGCCCATCTCTTCCTCGCCTTCGATGAGGAAGGTGATTCGCAGCGGCACGTTCGGCTGTTCTTCGAGGAGCTTCGCGACCGCGGCGATGTTGGTCATCAGCGGTCCTTTGTTGTCGGCGGCGCCGCGGCCGTAGATGCGATTGCCGATGATCGTCGGCTCGAAGGCCGGCGTTTTCCAGAGATTCAGCGGATCGGCGGGCTGCACGTCGTAGTGGCCGTAGATCACCACGTGCGGCCAGGAGGGATCGCCTTTGCGCTGCGCGAAAATGATCGGGTGCAGCTCGGTGTGCACCGCTTCGACTTCGAAGCCGAGCGAACCCAGCAGATCGGTCACAAACGTCTGGGCGCCGCGCATGCCTTCCTTCGCGGCGGAATCGGTCGAGATGCTGGGGTGGCGGATGAACTCCTTCAGTTTTTCGATCGGGTCAAACATGCCGCAGCGTGACGCAACTCACGCCGGGTCGCCAATCGAAATGCGCCACAAATCAGGAGCGTTTCTTGTTCTGTTCGTAGATCGGCACGACCTCGGGCATCATCGCCTCCAGATCCTGAATACGCTTCGAATCCGAAGGATGCGTGGAGAGAAACGCCTCGAGTTTGCTGCCACCGCCGCCCTTTTGCGCGGCCATCTTTTTCCAGAACGAAATCGCGGCGCGCGGATCGTAGCCGGCCTTCGCGGCATAGATCGCACCCATCCGGTCTGCTTCGCTCTCGTTGCCACGCGAATGCGGCAACACGCGACCGACGGTCGTCGCGCCGCCGTAAGCGAGCTGGAAGAGCTGCACCGCCTGCGGGCTGTAACGCGTTTCCGCGATCGCGGTGCCCAATGCGCCGACGCCCGAAATCACCATGCTCTCCGACATGCGCTCGGCGCCGTGCCGCGCGATGACGTGGCCGATCTCGTGCCCCATCACGATCGCGAGCTCATCGTCGCTCGTGGCGAGTTTCAGGAGCCCGGTGTAGACGCCGACCTTGCCGCCCGGGAGCGCGAAGGCGTTCACCTGATCCGAATCGAAGACCACGAACTCCCATTGCGCATTGGGCATCGCGGAGCCCACGACTTTGGCGATGCGCTCGCCCACTTTCTTCACGCGGGCGTTTTGCGCCGCGTCCTTGGAAACTTTCTCCTGCGAGCGGATCTCTTGGAACGACTGTTCGCCGAGCTGGGTTTCCTGACCTTCGGAAATCAGCACGAGCGACTGGCGGCCGGTGACGGGATTGGTGTAGCAACCCGCGACAAAAACCGCGGCCGCCGCAACGAGACCGAGAACGTAGGAGCGTTTCATGGGGAATGGGGTTGGCGAAAACGACAGCCCGGCGCCGCGGCGGTTCAATGCTTAAAGTGACGCACGCCGGTGAACACCATGGCCATGCCACGCTCGTCGGCAGCGGCGATCACCTCGGCATCACGCACGGAGCCGCCCGGCTGAATCGCCGCCGTCGCGCCCGCATCGGCCGCGGCGATGAGGCCGTCGGCAAACGGGAAGAGCGCTTCGCTGGCTACGACGGAACCCTTGAGATCGAGGCCCGCTTCGCCGGCTTTCCACACGGCGATGCGCGAGCTGTCCACGCGCGCCATCTGGCCGGCGCCGACGCCGAGCGTCTGCTCGCCGCGCACGTAAACGATGGAGTTCGACTTCACGTGCTTGCCGACTTTCCAACCGAAGAGCATGCCCGCCCACTCTTCCGGCGTGGGCTCGCGCTTCGTGACGACCTTGAAGTTGCGCACGTTGTCCTGGCTGCGATCGCGGTCCTGCACGAGCACGCCACCGACGACCGAGCGGATCTCCTGCAACGCGTCCGCGCCGATGCCGCCCTTGGCGATCATGAGGCGGAGGTTTTTCTTCTTGGAGAAAATCGCGAGCGCCTCGTCGCTGAAGCGCGGCGCGATGATCACCTCGGTGAAGATCTCCGCGATGGTCTTCGCGAGTTCACCGCCGAGCGTCTGATTGACGATGATGATGCCGCCGAACGGAGCCTGGCGGTCCGTCGCGTAGGCTTTTTCCCACGCTTCCTCGAGCGTGTCGGCGCTCGCGACGCCACACGGATTCGTGTGTTTGAGAATCGCGACGGTCGGGCGCTCGAACTCGCCGATCAGGTAGGTCGCCGACGTGATATCGAGAATGTTGTTATACGAGAGCTCCTTGCCCTGAAGCTGCTCGAAGTGCTCGTGGAACGTGCCGTAGAGCGCGGCCTTTTGGTGCGGGTTTTCACCGTAGCGGAGCGCCTGCGCCTTCTTCCATGACAGCGTGAGCTCGGCGGGCAGACCGCTGAGCGCGTCGAGGTCCGGAGCCTCCGCCTGCGCCGCGAGGTATTTCGCGATGGCGGTGTCGTAGCTGCCGGTGCGTTGGAAAACCTTTAGTGCGAGCTTGCGGCGCAGCGCCTGCAAATTCGCCGGCTCGGTCTGCTCGGCGTCGAACGCCGCGATGACGTCGTTGTAGTCGGCGGGATCGCACACGACCGTGACGCTCTCGTGATTCTTCGCCGCGCTGCGCAGCATCGAAGGTCCGCCGATATCGATATTCTCGATCGCTTCCTCAAAAGAGACGTTGGGTTTGGCCACCGTTTGCTCGAAGGGATACAGGTTCACGACCACAAGATCGATCAGCTCGATGTCGTTCTTCGCGGCCTGCGCGAGGTGTTCCTCCTTGTCGCGACGGCAGAGCAAGCCGCCGTGGATCTTCGGGTGCAGCGTCTTCACGCGGCCTTCCATGATTTCCGGGAAGCCCGTGTGCTGGCTCACCTCGGTCACAGGCAGGCCTTTTTCGGCGAGCAGCTTGGCGGTGCCGCCGGTAGAGAGCAGTTTGTAGCCGTGTTTCGAGACGAGCGCCGAAGCGAAATCGACGAGACCACGTTTGTCGCTGACAGAGAGAAGCGCGAGTTTGGCCATGGGGAAAACGTCAGTTTCTGCGGTCGCGCAATTCCGCAGCAAGCCCGAAACCCGCTTGCTCGCGCGAGAATCCCGGCTCTTTTTGCGCTGTGTCTTCGAACTCCAGCGAAGTCCCAGGATTGACCGCGCGACTCGACCGGCTGGCCTACCATCATGGCGGGCCGAGCCTGCCGGAAGACAAACCGCCCGCGGTCATCTATTTCATCACGATCCGCAACGGCTCCCACCGCACAGTGACGCTCCTCGGCCGCAAATGGGGGGGGGGGGGGGGCGGCGGGGGGGGGGG
>Ga0182793_1000085_pt1 | contig 83650 bp, 82 predicted proteins | sample Passage237A_FD_130498 | JGI IMG/M metagenome (GOLD analysis project Ga0182793, IMG submission 130498) | Cellulose adapted compost microbial communities from Newby Island Compost Facility, Milpitas, CA, USA - Passage2 37A (version 2) (version 2) ... | reverse complement strand
TCGCCGTCCGCCGCAACTGGCAATCCCGCTGGTACGCGACCAAGAAGGACTTCGCGAAACTCCTCCACGAAGATCAGATCATCCGTGAGAAGCTCATGGAGAAGCTGAAGCAAGCCTCCGTGCCCCGCATCTTCATCGAGCGCGCCTCCAACCGCGTCCGCGTCAAGATCTACACCGCCCGCCCCGGTATCGTCATCGGTCGCAAGGGTCAGGAAATCGAGAAGATCAAAGAGGAACTCGCCAAGCTCACCGGCAAGGAAATCCTCCTCGACATCCAGGAAGTCAAAAAGCCGGAAATCGAAGCTCAGCTCGTCGCCGAAAACGTCGCGCTCCAGCTCGAACGCCGTATCGCCTTCCGCCGCGCCATGAAGAAGGCCGTGGAAATCGCCATGACCCTCGGTGCCGAAGGCATCCGTATCCAATGCTCCGGCCGCCTCGGTGGCGCCGACATCGCTCGCCGCGAATGGCAGCGCAAGGGCCGCGTTCCCCTGCACACGCTCCGCGAGAACATCGACTACGGCTTCTTCGAAGCCCACACCGTCTACGGCAAGATCGGTGTGAAATGCTGGATCTGCAAAAAAGACGCCGACAACAACGCCTGATCCGACGTCTGGATCTCTAAATAAGGAGAAAAACTCCCATGGCTCTCGCTCCCGCACGCACTAAATACCGCAAATCGCAAAAAGGATCTCGCGCCGGCAATGCCAAACGTGGCAACACGCTCGCTTTCGGCGAGTTCGGCCTCCAATCGCTGACCCGCGGCCCCATGACCGGCCGCCAGATCGAGGCTGCCCGCGTCACCATCTCGCGCCACCTTAAGCGCAAGGGCAAACTCTGGATCCGCGTTTTCCCGCACAAACCCATCACCAAGAAACCCGCCGAAGTCCGAATGGGTTCCGGTAAAGGTGGCGTCGAATACTACGTCGCCCAAATCAAGCCCGGCGCCGTCCTCTTCGAACTTTCCGGCGTTCCCGCCAGTGTCGCCAAGGAAGCCTTCCGTCTGGCCGATGCCAAGCTGCCCTTCCATTGCCGCTTCATCGTGCGCGAAGGCGCTATCAGCTAACCCTGCAACCGCCCAACGGCCGCACCCATGACTTCTAAAGAAATCCGCGAACTCGCGCCCGCCGAGATCAAAACCAAGCTCGCCGAAACCCGCGCCGAACTCCTTCAGCTCCGCCTGAAGAAGAACACCGGTCAGGTCGAAAAGACCCACACCCTCCGCGCTCTCCGCAAGGACATCGCGCGCCTCGAGACCATCCTTAAACAGAAATCCGCCCAGGCCGCCTGAGTGCGCCGCTAGTCCCATACGATCATGTCAACTTCGACCCGCAACAAACGCAAAGACCTCATCGGCTTCGTCACCAGCCGCTCCGGCGACAAGTCCATCAAGGTCACCGTCCCTTACAAGGCGCCGCACCCGCTCTACCACAAGGTCGTTAATCGCAAGACCGTTGTCCACGTGCACGACGAGAAGAACGAGACCAAGGTGGGCGACAAAGTCGAAATCATGGAAACCCGCCCGATCAGCCGCCTGAAGCGCTGGCGCGTCATCCGCGTCATCGAAGCCGCCGTCGTCGCTGGTAACGCCATCAGCGAAAAAGACGTCGCCGAGACCGTCCCGACCAAGACCACGCAGGCCTGAGCGCCCACAACCCGCATAACCAGGAATTAAGCGACATGATCCAACTGCGCTCCATTCTCGAAGTGGCCGACAACACTGGCGCCCGCAAGGCCGCCATGATCGCCAAAAAAGGCCAGAACACCACCACCGCCGCCGTCGGCGATATCATCACCGTCCACATCAAGGACAGTGGCACCGACGCCAGCGTGAAAAAGGGTGAAGTGGCCAAGGCCGTCGTCGTCCGCACCAAGGCTCCCGTCCGTCGCGCGGATGGCAGCTACCTGCGTTTCGACAGCAACGCCATCGTCATCATCGACGCCACCAATAATCCCAAGGGCACCCGCATCTTCGGCCCTGTCGCCCGCGAACTGCGCGCGAAGAATTTCATGAAGATCATCTCCCTCGCTCCGGAGGTTCTCTAACATGGCTACCAAATTCCACGTCAAACGCGGCGACCAGGTGGTCGTCATCGCCGGAGCCCACAAGGGCAAGTCCGGCAAGATCCTCGAAATCCGCGCCTCCAAAAATCGCGCGATCGTCGAGGGCGTCGGCCTCATCAAACGTCACCTGAAGAAGTCGGAACAGCACCCCAACGGTGCCATCGTCGAACGCGAAGGCTCGATCCACGTCTCGAACCTCATGCTTCAGTCGACGTACGACGCCAGCAAGCGCGCGAAGAAGTCCGCCTAACAAGCAAGGCCGCGAAGACGTTCCAGATCGTAACAAGCTGCAGAGAGGGCAGGGGAGTTTTCCCCGACATTTCCCTCACTTGTTACTTGATCCCGAGCCCATCTTCCGGCCTTCTTTGCCTCTTTTCCTCTAAAAACACTCTCAAATGCCATCGGGTCGGAAATCCGGTGGCCTCGCACCAATGAGCAGCAACTACACTCCCGTCCTCAAGAAGCTCTACAACGAGCACGTTATCCCCGAGCTCGTGAAGAGCCGCGGCTACAAGAACAAGCACGAAGTTCCGAAGATCGCGAAGATCGTTCTCAACACCGGCATCGATGCCGACGCCGATAAGAACCAGATCGCCGACTCCGCGCGCGACCTCGGCCTCATCGCCGGCCAAAAGCCCGTTCTCACCCGCGCCCGCAAGGCCATCTCGAATTTCAAACTAAAGCCCAACCAAGTCGTGGGCGCGTTCGTCACCCTCCGCGGCGACGCCATGTGGGAGTTCTTCTATCGTCTGCTCTCTGTCGCCCTCCCGACCATCCGCGACTTCCGCGGCGTCTCGCCGAAGCTCGACGGCCAAGGCAACTACAACCTCGGCATCGCCGACTTCACCATCTTCCCCGAAATCACGGTTGAAAACGTGAAGAAGACCATGGGCCTCGACATCTCGATCGTCACCACCGCCAAGACCGACGAAGAAGGCCGCGAACTCCTCAAACTCCTCGGCATGCCCTTCCGCCGCAGCGAAACCGCCGCCAAGACCGCCGCCTAATCACCAACCCATTTCGCCATGCCGAAAACGTCCGCCATCGAACGTAACAAAAAGCGCATCAAGCTCGTTGAAAAATACGCCGCCAAGCGTGCCGAGCTGAAAGCCATCCTCGCCAACCCGGAAACCTCCGACGAGGACTTCTACGCCGCTCAGAAAAAGCTCCAGAAGCTCCCCAAGAACTCCGCCGCCGAGCGCGTGCGCAACCGTTGCTCCTTGAGCGGTCGTCCCCGCGCTTACATCGGCAAGTACGGCGTCTCCCGTATCCAGTTCCGTGAGCTCGCGCTCGCCGGAAAAATCCCCGGCGTCACTAAATCCTCCTGGTAAACCTTTTTTGCCTGCGGGAGTCGGATATGACCCGCCGGCAATCCAATAACATCCAACCATGACTGATCCGATCAGCGACTTCCTGACCCGTCTCCGCAATGCGTCGAAGGCCGGTCTCGCCGAATGCGTCGCTCCGCATTCCAAACTCAAGGAGGCCATCGCCGGCATCCTTAAAGCCGAAGGCTACGTCTCCGACGTCACTACCGGCACCGACGACAAGGGCCACAAGACCCTCGTCGTGAAAATGAAGTACGTCGACAACGCCCCGGCGCTGACGAACGTCTCGCGCGTGTCCACCCCGGGCCGTCGCCTCTACTACCGCTATTCCGAGATCCCGCGCGTTCTCAACGGCCTCGGCATCGGCATCCTCTCCACCTCGAAGGGCGTTCTCAAGGACGGCGACTGCCGCCGTGAGAAAGTCGGTGGCGAACTCATCTGCAACGTCTGGTAACCAGGAGCGCCCAACATGTCTCGCATCGGTAAAGTTCCCGTTTCCATTCCCGACAAGGTCAAGATCGCGGTTAATGAAGATAACACCGTGCTCGTCGAAGGCCCGAAGGGTAAAGTCTCCAAGTCCTTCGCGGATGTGGTGAAGATCACCGTGGCCGATCAAAAGGTCACCATCTCGCCGCTCGAAGAAACCCGCTTCGCCCGCGCCATGTACGGCACGGCTCGCTCGGTGATCGCCGGCATGGTGAAAGGCGTCACCGAAGGTTTCGCCAAAGAGCTCGAAATTCAGGGCGTCGGTTTCAAAGCCGCGCTCAAGGGCAAGCAGCTCGATCTCGCGCTCGGCTATTCGCACCCGATCCTCTTCGACATTCCCGAAGGCATCAAGATCACGGTCACGGACCAGACCAAGCTGAAGGTCGAAGGCTGCGACAAGCAGCTCGTCGGTGCCGTCACCGCCAACATCCGCGCCTACTATCCGCCGGAACCGTACAAAGGTAAGGGCGTCCGCATCGTCGGCGAACGCGTCCGTCGCAAGGAAGGCAAAACCGTCGCCTAATAAAATTAAGAATGACGCCCGGAGATCTCCGCATCGCGGCTTAACCGGCCATCCGCTCTCCGCATCGCATTCTAAATTCTTAATCCTTACTTTCAATGAACACTATCCGCAAAGCCGACCTCCTCCAGAAACGCCGCTGGAGAATCCGCAAGAAGGTCAAAGGCACCGCCGAACGCCCCCGTCTCGCCGTGCGCTTCACGGGCAAGCATGTTTACGCCCAAGCCATCAACGACGATACCGCCACCACCTTGGTGTTTCTCTCCAGCCTCGACGCCGAGCTCCGCAAACAGAAGCTCGCCGCCAACCTCGCTGGTGCGAAAGCCCTCGGCGAAGCCTTTGCCGCCAAAGCCAAGGCTGCCGGCGTGACGAAGGTCGTCTTCGACCGCTCCGGTGCGCCCTATCACGGTAAAGTCAAAGTCTTCGCTGATGCCGCCCGCGAAGGCGGTCTCGTATTCTAATCATGAGCACCGAACCCACTTCCCAGAGCCCCGCTCCGACCCAAGGTCAGCCCCGCGAGGGCCAGTCTCGTGACAACCGCGGTCCCCGCCGTGATGGCAACCGTGGCCCCCGCCGCGATCGCCAGCAGGAAACCGCCGCTCCGACGGATGGCCCGCAGCTGGTCGAGAAGGTTGTCTTCATCAATCGTTGCGCCAAGGTCGTTAAAGGCGGCCGCCGCTTCAGCTTCGCCGCCCTCGCCGTCGTCGGCGACCAAAAGGGCAACATCGGCATCGGCTACGGCAAGGCCAACGAAGTTCCCGACGCGATCAAGAAGGGCACCGCCAACGCCCACAAGCACATGGTCAACGTGAAGCTCAAGGGCGACACGATCCCCCATGATGTCATCGGCGAATACGATGGCGGCCGCGTTCTCCTCCGTCCCGCCACCACCGGTACCGGCCTCATCGCCGGCGGCGGTGTCCGCGCCGTGCTTGAAGCCGCTGGCATCAAGAATGTGCTCACGAAGTCCATGGGCTCCAAGAACCACATCGCCGTGGTGCACGCGACGCTCAACGGCCTCCGTCAGCTCCGCCTCGCGGAAGAAATCAAGAACACCCGTTCCGCGTCCTGATTGTACGCCTGCTTCCTCTCTGAAATGCCCGCACGTTAATGACGTGTGGGCGCAGGAGACCGGGGCAGGGCGTTTGTTTTTCCAACCTCTCATCCGAGTCCCGTCTGATGCGCGGGGCGCCTTTAGGAAACTTATGAAACTCCACGAACTCAAAAACGTCCCCGGTGCCGTGCACCGCAAGAAGCGCGTTGGCTGCGGCGAAGGCGGCGGCCATGGCAAGACCTCCGGTCGCGGTGGCAAAGGCCAGACCGCTCGCTCCGGCGGCTCCATCCGTCCAGGCTTTGAAGGCGGCCAGATGCCCCTTTATCGCAAACTCCCGCACCGCGGCTTCAATAACGCCAACTTCCGCACCGCCTACGCGACGGTGAACGTCGGCGATCTCGCCAAGCTCGACGCCTCAGTCTCCGAAGTCACCGCCGAAGTGCTCGCCCAGCACGGTATCATCCGTGCCGACGGCCGCGCTCTCAAGGTGCTCGGCGATGGTGAAATCTCCCGCGGGCTCAAAGTCACTGCGGCCAAGTTCACCGAGTCGGCCAAGGCCAAGCTCGAAAAAGCCGGCGGCCAGGCAATCGTCGCCTGAGCTATTCCTTTCGCTTGTAGAAACCGGCCGGTGTCCCCCAAAACGTACACCGGCCGGATTTCCATTCTCCGGGTCCCGCATCACTTTTTACTACTTCCCCACCTGTGCTCTCCGCATTCACGAACTCGCTGAAAATCCCCGAGCTTCGCTCCCGTATTTTCTATACGTTGGCCCTCCTGTTCGTCGCCCGCGTAGGCGCGCATATCCCGCTCCCCGGCCTGGACCCGAAGCCGTTGCAGGATTTCTTTGCCGCCCAGACCGCCGCCGGTTCCGGCGCCCTCGTGGGGCTGTATAACATGTTCACGGGCGGTGCGCTTGTGAAAGGCGCGGTCTGTGCCCTTGGCATCATGCCATACATCAGCGCCTCGATCATTTTCCAGCTGATGACCGCGGTTGTCCCCGCGCTCAGCCGCCTCCAACAGGAAGGCGATGTCGGCCGCCAGAAACTCACGCAGTACACCCGTTATGCCACGGTGATCATCTGTTTGATCCAAGGCACGCTGCTCATCCTCGCGCTCGAAAACCCCGGACGCCTCTTTAACGGCTACGATGTCGCCCAATACGGCTCGATCGTCATCGCTCCGGAAACCTGGTTCTTGATCACCTCGGTGATCTTCATGACCGCCGGCACCATGATGCTCATGTGGCTCGGCGAACAAATCACCCAACGTGGCATCGGCAACGGCGTGTCGCTCCTCATCACCGTCGGTATTCTTGCCGACATTCCCGGCGCCGCCACCGCGACCTACCAACTCTTTTTCGCCCCGATCGGCGTCGCCAAGCTCGGACCCTTGGAAGGTATCGTCATGGTCGGCATGTTCATCCTGGTGACGATGGGCATCATCATGGTGGTCCAAGGCCAGCGTAAGATTCCGGTCCAGTACGCCAAGCGTGTCGTCGGCAACAAGGTCATGGGCGGTCAGAGCTCGTTCCTCCCGCTCAAGGTCAACTACTCGGGCGTCATGCCCGTCATCTTTGCTTCGGCCATCCTGCTCTTCCCGCAGCAGCTGTTCTCCTGGCTCGGCGCTACCATGAACTGGAAGTGGATGATCGAAGCTTCGAACAATCTCCTTCGCGGTCACTGGACGTATTACGCCATCATGTCCGTGCTTATCCTTTTCTTCAGCTATTTCTGGGTGTCCGTGATGTTCAAACCGATCCAGATCGCGGACGATCTTAAGAAGTATGGCGGCTACATCCCTGGCGTTCGCCCCGGTGAACCGACCGCACGTTTCCTCGACTTCATCATGACTCGCATGACCCTCGCGGGGGCGATTTTCCTCACGATCATTGCCGTCATGCCCGACGTGCTCCTCTTCGAGCTCGATGTGCCGCAACGCATCGCTGTGTTCTTCGGCGGCACCGGCATGCTGATCACGGTCGGCGTCATTCTCGATACGATGAAGCAGGTCGAGACCTTCCTCCTGCAGCGTCATTACGACGGCTTCCTCAAAAAAGGTCGCATCCGTGCCCGCAATCCCTCGGCGGCCAGCGCCATCGGTGAAGCGGCGGATATGAAGACGGTCGGCAAGCTCTGGCTTGTCCTCGGCATCATCTTCCTCGTGGGCATCGCGGCTTGGGCGGCGAAATTCCTCCAGAACTAAGAATTCGTTCTTTACTTCGGACGAAGTGCCTGCCATCTCCGACCTCTTTTCTCCTTTCGGCGCTCCCGCCAAAATTAAGTTAGTCATAGCTGGTTCGCCCGCTTCCTTGCCGGAAAACGTCATGAACCAGCTTCGTTCTTTGAATATTGAGCACGTCTCTCCCGTCGGCCTACTGCGACTGGAGATTTCGCGCCGCACGCCGCTCGGCCTCCAAGCTCAGCGACATGCTCGGCAGGGCCCGCCCCTCGCCGAAGATCTCAGCCTCGCGCTTCTGCGACGCTGGTTCTGGACGCGCAAACCTGATGCGGGTTTTCTCTTGGAAGGATTCCCGGCTACGTTGCTCCAAGCACAAGTACTCGATGAATGGCTCGAAGTCCGCGACGAACGCCTGCACGGCGTCATCGGCGCTGGAGACGCACTGCAGCCCATCATCGATCATTACCGCGCCCACGGGTTCGATATCTACGAACCCAGCGCATTGGCGGCCTGATTTATGATTCCCATCAAAAATAAAGAGGGGATCGCGCGCATGCGCGAGGCCTGCGCCATCGCCGCCAACGTCCTGCAACGCCTTAAAGAGAGCGTTCAACCCGGGATCACTACTTACGACTTGGATCAGATTGCTCGAAAACTCATCGAGCAAAGCGGAGCCCGGAGTGCCTGCCACGGCTATAAACTCGGTCCGCGTTACCCGGCGTTTCCCTCTTACTCCTGTATTTCCGTCAACGACGAAGTGGTTCACGGCATCGGCTCGCTCAAGCGAGTCCTCAAAGATGGCGATATTGTCTCCCTCGATGTCTCTGTGGTTTATAATAACTACATCGGTGACAATGCCTATACCATGGCGGTTGGCCGCGTGGAACCACGCGTTGAAGAACTCCTTCGCGTGAGTCGCGAAGCCCTCGCTCTCGGCATCAAACAAGCCGTGGTTGGCAATCGCATCGGCGATATCTCGTACGCGATTCAAAAGCACGTGGAGTCGCACGGTTTTAGCGTCGTTCGCGACATGGTCGGCCACGGGGTCGGTCTTTCGATGCACGAAGAACCGCAGATCCCGAACTTCGGGCGACGCAACACGGGAGACAAGATCAAGCCGGGCATGACCCTTGCCATCGAGCCCATGGTCAATCTCGGCGGTTACAAGGTGAAGACACTCAGCGACGGCTGGACAGTGGTCAGTGCCGACGGATCGCCCTCCGCGCACTTCGAACACACCGTGCTCACGACCGAAAACGGTCCCGAAATCCTCACGATTCCGCAGGACCTTCCCTCCGCAGCCGCCACCGCGGCCAGCTGATTCTCCCTTTCCCACACTCTCGATAATACCAATTCACAACTAGAAACTTATGCCACGTCTCCTCGGTGTAGAAATTCCCGCGAAGAAGAAAGTCGCGATCTCCCTCCGTTATATTTACGGCATCGGCCCGCAGCGCGCCGAGCAAGTCGTTCAAGAAGCCGGTATCGATCCGGACCTGCGTGCTGAAGCCCTCACGGAAGAACAGCTCAACAAGATCCTCCACATCATTACCGAGCACAAGTGGGTCGTGGAAGGCGATCTCCGCCGCGAAATCACCGGCAACCTGAAGCGCCTCCAAGCCATCGGTTGCTACCGTGGCGTCCGCCACCGTCGCGGTCTGCCCGTCCGCGGCCAGCGCACCAGCACCAACGCCCGCACCCGCAAGGGACCCCGTCGTACCGTCGGCGTCTCCAAGCCCGCCGCCAAATAATCCTTTATCGCCATGGCCGAAGAAAAATCCGCTCCCAAGAAAGCTCCTAAGAAGGAAGCTGTCCCCGCCGCCGCTGGCGCCGAAACTCCTGCCGCCGCTGAAAAGCCGGCTCGCGCTCCCAAGGCCAAGAAGGAAGCCGAAGGCGCTGCTGCTACCGCGGCCGCCGCTCCTGCCGAAAAGCCCGTCGAACTCGTCGGCGGCGTCGCCAAGCAACCCACCGCTGAAGATCTCCTCAAGGAAGAGATCGGCGCGATCAAGGTCCGCAAAGCCAAGGGTTCCAAGAACGTCACCTCCGGCATCGTCAACGTGCTGGCCTCGTTCAACAACACGATCGTTTCGATCACCGACGCCCGCGGCCAAGTCATTGCTTGGTCCAGCGCCGGTAAGTGCAATTTCCGCGGCTCCCGCAAGTCCACCGCCTACGCCGCCCAGGTCGTCGCTCAAGACGCCGCCCGCAACGCCATGGCGCACGGTCTCAAAGACGTCGTCATCAAGCTCAGCGGCCCCGGTCTCGGCCGTGATTCCGCCGTTCGCGCGATCCAGGCCATCGGCTTGGAAATTACCTCGATCATCGACGTGACTCCGATCCCCCACAACGGCTGCCGCCCCCGCAAGCGTCGCCGCGTCTAAGGCATCCTCACACCCTTTAATTTAACACTATCCGACCATGGCTCGTTATACCGGTCCAACTACCCGCATCAGCCGTCGCTTCAGCCAGCCCATCTTTGGCGCCACGAAGGCCTTCGAAAAACGCAACTTTCCTCCCGGCCAGCACGGCCCGAAGCTCCGTCGCAAACTCTCCGAGTACGCGATCGGCCTGAACGAAAAACAGAAGCTTCGCTACACCTACGGCCTGCTCGAGCGCCAGTTCCGCCGCACTTTTGAAAAAGCCAAGCGCGAGCGCGGCGTCACGGGTGAACGTTTCCTCCAGCTCCTCGAGACCCGTCTCGACAGCGTGGTGTACCTCCTCGGTTTCGCCAAGAGCCGCGCGGCCGCCCGCCAGTTCGTCAACCACGGCCACATCCGCGTCAATGGCCACAAGGTCGACATCGCCAGCTACACGGTGAAGCCCGGTGACGAGATCGAAGTGAAGAACTCTCCCGGCTCCCGTCAGGTCGCGACCCGTTTCCTCGAAGAAACCCGCGCCCGCAACGTCCCCGGCTGGCTCACGCTCAATGCCGAAGCCTTCAAGGCCGTCGTCAACCGCCTGCCCAACCGCGACGAGATTGAACCCGGCATCAACGAACAGCTCATCGTCGAATTTTATTCGCGCTTCTGAGTTTTTTGTCCGAGCAATCCTCCCTTAACGCCATTCCATACACGCCATGCCCAAACGCCTCGGAAAGTTCGAACTTCCCTCCAAGCTCACCAAGGTCGAAGAAGGCTCCACGCCTACTTACGGCAAGTTCATCGCCGAACCCTTCGAAGCGGGCTACGGCCACACGATCGGCAATTCACTGCGCCGCGTCCTCCTGAGCTCCATCGAGGGCTCCGCGATCTCCTCGGTCAAAATCGAGGGCGTGAATCATGAGTTTCAGAGCATCGACGGCGTTGTCGAAGATGTCACCGACATCGTCCTCAACCTCAAAAAAGTCCTGATCGTCTCCGAAAAACGCGAGCCGATCACGCTCTCGATCAAGGCCACCCAGCCCGGCGTCGTCACCGCCGCCGACATCCAGGCCGACGCCAATATCAAAATCGTCAACCCCGAGCAGGTCATCTGCACGCTCGATCGCGCCGGCTCCTTCGAAGCCGAAGTCGAGATCAAGACCGGCCGCGGTTATTATCCTGGCGAGCAGAACAAGAAAGAAGACCAGGCGATCGGCGTCATCCCGATCGACTCGCTCTTCTCTCCCGTTCGCCTCGTGAAGTACTCGGTTGAAAACACCCGCGTGGGTCAGATCACCGATTACGACAAGCTCATCCTCGAGATCTGGACCGACGGCCGTATCACGCCGGACGACGCCCTCAAGCAGGCCTCGTCCATCCTGGCTCACCACCTCGAAGTCTTCAACCGCGTCAGCAACGAAGAGTACACCTTCGACACCCAGACCAGCGAGGTCAGCGAAGAGCAGAATAAGCTCCGCAAGCTCCTCAACATGTCGGTGAACGAGATCGAGCTCTCTGTCCGCGCCGCGAACTGCTTGAACAACGCCAACATCACCACCGTTGGCGAACTCGCGATGAAGACCGAGCAGGAGATGCTCAAGTACCGCAACTTCGGCAAAAAGTCGCTCAACGAAATCAAGGAAAAGCTCGAAGCTCTCGGCCTCTCTCTCGGCATGAAGTTCGACGAGCGCCTCCTCGATTCGAAGAAGGACCTCTAAGCCGCGTTCACGCGGCAAAGGCCAAAAGTTCCAAGGACCAAATAAATTCCAGTCTCCAACACGCCCAAGGCGCTCTCGCTTTCGGCGTTTGGAGGTTTGGAGTTCGAGATCTTTAATCACATCTCTCGCGCCGTCCGCTGCCGCCCCACGCTGCGACCGGATTGCCGATCGGGAGATGTATCCAAAAAAACACTACAATGCGTCATCAAAAGCACAGCGCCTCTTTGGGCGTCACCCGTGAGCATCGCGCCGCGATGCTGTCCAACCTGGCCGCCTCACTCATCAAGCATGGTCGCATCAAGACCACGCTGACGAAGGCCAAGGCCCTCCGTCCTTTCATCGAAAAGGTCATCACCAAGGCCAAGAAAGCCTCGGCGAAGACCGAAGCGAAGGATGCGATCCATCTGCGCCGCCTCGCGCTCCGCGATGTCCGCGACGAAGATGCCGTCACGCTTCTCTTCAACGAAAAGTACAAGGAGTTCGCCAACCGCAATGGCGGCTACACCCGCATCTACAAGCTTGGCGCCCGCCAGAGCGACGCCGCGGAAATGGCCCTCATCGAGTTCGTGAAGGCCGACGATCCCGGCTACAAGAAGAGCCGCAAGAAGGCCTCCAAGGGCAAAGGCAAGAAAGCCGCCGCTCCCGCTCAGGACGCTCCCCCCGCCGAAGCCGCCCCCGCGGCCGAAGGCGAAGCGAAAGCCTGAGTTTTCGCCAACGTTCATTTCGAAAAGCGCCGAAGTTTTCTTCGGCGCTTTTTTTTTGCTCCTGCACGAACCTCGACGCGAATGCACTCCGGACTGGCCAGCATTCGATTTGTCGCGTTAACCACTCCGACCTTTTGGGTTCATGGATCTCGCCATCGTCACCGTCATTTTCTGCCTTCTGATCGCAGCGCTCTTTCTGTCGCTGTGGATGTATTACGATCGGCGCGATCATGCGTTCTTCGAAAACGAGCGCCGTAAATCCACGTTCCTCTGCGCGCGCTGCAACGAGCTCTATGCGGCAGCAGGCCGGCCCGATTCGTATGAATGCCCGAACTGCGGCCACGTGAACGGTAAGCTCAGTTTCTAGTCGGCGAACGCCGCTCAGCATGGCAGCGTGGCTCCATGCTTTCGCCCGCTCTTCGTTTGGTTTGCGCGTTCATCTGCCTGCTTGGTGCGTCCACATTTCTGCCAGCCGAGACACCGGCGTCTGACATCTGGCGCGTTGATAACCTTAAAACGATCGCTGGCGCGCCTGTGAAGTTGTGGGGAAATCCTACGCTTGCTTCCGAGGCATCGGCTGCAGCGATTCGTTTTGATGGAAAATCCGATGGCGTGATTGTGCCGCTGGTGCCAGTCGCCAACTGGAAAAGCTTCACCATCGAAATGCTCTTTTCTCCCGAGGCAGATGGCGGCGAAGAGCAGCGTTTTCTTCACATTCAAGACGCGCAGGGACGCCGGATTCTCCTCGAGCTGCGCACGCTCCCCGACGCGCATTGGTGCCTGGATACGTTCTTGTATTCAGATTCTGGACACAGGCTGGCGCTGATGGATCGCGCGCGGGCGCATCCCGCGGGCCGCTGGTATTGGGTGGCGCTGACCTACGATGCCGGCCGTATGACTCATTTCGTGAACGCGGTGAAGGAATGCGAAGGCGACATCCTTTTCGAACCGATGTCGGAAACGGGACGGACGTCGTTGGGTGTGCGTCAGAACAAAGTGTCGTGGTTCAAGGGAGCGATTCGCGAAGTGCGCTTCACGCCCGCGGCGTTGCCTGCGGAAAAGCTGCAGCGGATAAGCGCAGAGTAAGCCGCCAGCGCCGGGCGCGTTTTGCCTTTCTCTCGCGAGGCGGTACGATGCCGCATGCGCATCGAACGTGATTCCATGGGCGAAATGCCCGTCCCTGAAAACGCACTTTACGGTGCTTCCACCCAGCGCGCGGTTCTCAACTTCCCCATCAGCGGCCATCAGATGCCGCCCGCATTTATTCGCGGGCTTGCTTTGGTGAAGCAGGCCTGCGCCCGCGCCAATGAAGAGCTCGGTTTGTTGCCGCCGGAAAAAAGCGCGCTCATTCAGCGCGTATCCGAAGAGTTGATACAGGGACAACTGGCGGAGCATTTCCCGGTCGATGTGTTTCAAACCGGGTCGGGCACTTCGACCAACATGAATGCCAACGAGGTGATCGCCAATCGCGCGAGCCAGCTTTCCGGCCTGCCGATCGGTTCGCGAAATCCGCTGCATCCCAATGACGACGTGAACAGGGGCCAGTCGTCCAACGACGTGATTCCGACCGCGCTGCATGTTTCTGTCGCGGTGGCGTTGCACCAGGATTTGCGGCCCGCGTTGGCGCTATTGCACCGTGAGCTCTCCACAAAAGCGGCGACCTTTGCGGACATCGTGAAGATCGGTCGTACGCATTTGATGGATGCGACCCCGCTCACGCTAGGGCAGGAGTTTTCCGGGTATGCCGCGCAAGTGGCGAAGGCGATCGTGCGCGTCGACAAGGCGATCGCTGCGTTAGCCGAGCTCGCGATTGGAGGCACGGCGGTGGGCACCGGCATCAATTGTCACCCGGAGTTCGCGCAGAAGGTCGCCCGCATCCTGAGCGAGAAAACCGGGCTTTCTTTTCGCGAAGCGGACAACCATTTCGAAGCGCAAGCTGCGCGCGACGATGCGGTCGAGGTCGCGGGACAACTCGCGACCATCGCGTCATCGCTCGCCAAGATTGCGAACGATATTCGTCTTCTAGGCTCGGGCCCGCGCAGTGGTTTTCAGGAAATTCGTCTGCCGGCGACGCAGCCGGGCAGCTCCATCATGCCGGGTAAGGTGAACCCCGTGATGAGCGAAATGCTCGTCCAAGTTTGTCACTATGTGCACGGTCTCGCGCATACGGTCGTCGCTTGCGGACGCGATGGGCACTTTGAGCTCAATGTAACGATTCCGCTGATCGCTTATTCGCTGCATGAATCGATTCATTGTCTCGCGAACGGAGCGCGCGTTTTTGCGGAACGTTGTGTGCAAGGTTTGAGCGCGGAGGAGGCGCGTTGTCGCGAGCTGGTCGATCGTTCGCTGATGTTGGTGACGGCGCTGAATCCGTTGATCGGTTACGACGCAGCGGCAGCGGTTGCGAAAGAGGCGTTTGCTCAAAACAAAACGCTGCGCGAGGTCGTGCTTGAGAAAAATCTCCTCGATGCCGCCACGCTCGACCGCGCACTCGACCCGCTGGCGATGACACGGCCGACCGCGCGCAACGCGGAAAAGTAAAGGCGAGGGCGGCGGATGCGGGATTTTGGGCGACGCCGCGCGCCGTCTTGCCACCGTCCTGTGAGCCGCGCATCGTCCGCACTTCATGTTTCCGATGAAAAGCGCAGTGCTGAAACGGTGCCTTTGGCTGGTTGCTTGGGTGACGCTGGTGTTTCCGGTGTGCGCTCAGCCCGAACCGCTGTCACCGCCCGCGCCGTTTTTCCCGCGCACGTCCGTCGCCGTCGGCCCGGGGATCTCGCGAGAACTCGATGCCAAGCGCGCGCTGCAACTCGGGCTCCCGACCATCGCGATCACGCTGTATCGTCCTATCCTTGAGGATCCGGAGACGCCCGCGACCGTGCGAAACCGCGTGGTGCTCGACCTCGCGACCGCATTGTTGGAAGAAGAGCGCTTCAACGAAGCGGCTGAAGTTCTCGGCAAGTTCACGGGGCCGGCCGTGCCGGCGCTGCGTTTGCGTCAGGCGATGATTGCGATGCGCGAGCGTCGCTTCGATGTCGCCCGCATCGAGCTGCAAGGAATCGATCCGGAACAGCTCGTGAGCGGCGAACATCCTGGAGATCGGGGTTGGTATTTTTTCCTGCGCGGGCAACTCGCCGAGGAATCGCGCGACTCGCAGGCGAATTCGTTTTATCAGCAAGCCTACCAAGCCGCGAGTGCCGCCGGACTCGAAACGCAGCGCGCGTGGTTCATGCTCGCGCGTCAGCGTCTGACGTTGCGCTCTGGGTCCGTTTCCGAACGCGACCTCGCCGCGTGGCGCAAGATCGTCGAAAATTCTCCCGCGAGTGCTCAGGCGTACAGCGCGACGAGTCAGCTCGCTGTTGGACTCGCCAGCATGGGACAGTCGCGCGAGGCGATCACGGTCTTGCGCAACGGTCTGGATCATTTGCCGCGTCACGAACGCGACGTGCACGATGAATGGCAATTGTTGCTCGGCCTGATTGCTGGCGCCGAGGAAGGAGTAGGACGCACCGCGCTGAAAAATCTGCTCATTCAATCGTCCGATCAGGATCGTCAGCGTATCGCGCTTCGGTTGCTTGCGCGCGTTTCGACCACTGGCCAACGGCGCGATGATTTTCGTGCATTGCTCGACCAATTGATCGGCACGTCGAGCCCGCATCCAATTCTTGAATACCTGCTGCTCGTGCGTGCGCAGACGGCTTTGACCGAAACCGTGCGCCGTTATGAACAGGCGGAGAGCGATGCGAATCGTCTTCTCACGGAATTTCCCAACTCGCCGCTGAAGGCCACGGCGCTCGGCGTGCTGATGGAGTCGGCATGGGCGCAGGGTTATTATCGCTTGGCGGCGACGCAGGCGTCCAAAGCTCGCGCGGAACTTCCTGCCGGCGAGACGCGCGCCCAACTCGGCGTGCTCGTGGCGGAGGCTTATTTTCGCGCGGCGCAGATCGGGCGCTCGGCCTTGGATTATCGAACCGCCGCGGATGCGTATGGAGCCGCGTTGGCGGAAGTGCCCGCCGGCATCGCGCCGGGCGACCTGATGTTTCAGCGTGTGCTGGCTTTGATCAATTCCGGCGAACTCGATGCCGCCGAAACAACTCTCGACGAGCTTGCCCGTGATCCACGACTTGATGTGACCAACCGCTGGCAGGCTGAATGGAATCTCGCCCGCGCGTTGCAGGTCGCCGATGCCGCGCCGCAGGCGTACGCGCGTTTGAATTCCTTGCTGGGCAATCGACTCACTGCCGCGGGTCTGCCGCCCGATTTGCGCGCCAGCATGGCGTGGCTGCAGGCGCGACTGGCGCTGCAGAACGACGACCCGGTGCGCACGTTCGAGCTCGCCGATGCCTTGCTTGCCACGCTCGACGATGTGACGCCTGCGCTGCGCCGCGAGATCGCGAGCAACACATTGCTCCTGCAAGCCCGCGCGGGTTTCGCGCTCAAAGGCGACCAGGCGCGCAATCGCGCCGCGGCGGAGCGTCTGCAGAAATTGCGCGCGGATTATCCGGATTCCGATGCGGCGGTGTTCTCCTACATCATCGAAGCCGATGCCGCCGATGCGGAAGGCCGGGTGCTCGATGCGCAGCGTTTGGTCCGCGATCTTGCGGATAAGTTTCCGAAGAGCATTCACGCGCCCTACGCGCTTTTCCAAGCGGCGCTGTATGCGGAGCGCCGTGGTCCGCAGTATCACAACGACGCGTATAAAACGCTGGAAGAGTTGGTGACCAATTATCCGGAGGACTCGTTGGTGTTTTATGCGCGGTTGAAGCAGGGGAATCTGCTTCGTCAGATGAACGAGTACGGACGCGCGCGGACGCTCTACGCGGACATGGTGAACCGCTTCAAATTCCCGCAGTTTGCCGATGCGCTTTCGGCCGACATCGCGCTTGCCGACACCGAAGCCACGCTCGCGGCGACCGATCCCTCGCGCGCGGGCAACGCCGCTGCGATCTACGAGCGTCTCTACGATCTGCAAAGCGCGCCCATCGATCTGCGCGTCGAAGCCGGACACAAACTCGGTTATCATCGCGCTGAGCGCGAAAACGCCGCGCGCGCGTACGCGGTCTGGTGGCCGTTGATCGAAGCGTTTGTCCGCGACGACGTGAACGCGGCCCGTCTCGGCTACAAAGGCCGCTTCTGGTCCTCCCGCACGATTTTGCTGCTGGGCGAACTGCTCGAACGGCAAGGCAAGCCGCGCGAGGCGCGGCAACTCTATGAGTTGTTACTCGAAAAAGGACTGCCCGGAGTCTCTCAAGCGCGCGATGGACTCGCGCGTACCGGTGGCTTACCGCCCAGCTCTTAAGCCGGAGGATGATTTTTAGGCATTTACGCCCCGGTGTGAAAACTCTCTAACGAATCCCCATCAATGTCCGGTTTTGATTTTAGTTTATTCGCCCAAGGCGGACCGATGCTCATCGTGCTGGTGCTGATGGCGGCGGTGGTGATCGTGTTGTTTATAGAACGCACGCTCTATTTGCACCGCGGGCAGATCCGGTCGAAACCGTTTCTCGATGGCATCAAAAACGCGCTCGAGCGGCGGCGCCTGGTCGAGGCGCTGACGTTGTGCGAAGAAGCGCCGGGCCCGGTCGCCGCCGTGGTGAAAGCGGCGCTGCTGCACTCGGAAAAAGACGCGGAGCAGATGCGCTTTGCCGTGCAGGAAGCGGCGGTGGTGGAGATCCCGGCGTTGGAGCGCCGCCTCGGCGCGATCGCGGCGGTCGCGCAAATCGCGCCGCTGGTCGGATTGCTCGCGACGCTGCTCGGCATGATCACGACGTTTCACGCGTTCATGCAGGGCGGCCAGTATGCCACCGCCAACGCGCTGGCGAACGGCATGTGGCAGGCGCTCATCGGCACTGCGGGCAGTTTGCTCGTCGCGATCCCCTCGCATCTCGCGTGGCATTTTCTCAGTGGGCGCGTTCGTTCGCTCGTGCGCGATATCGAGTGGGCGGGCAACGAGATCATGCAGTATTTGCTGACTGAATACAAAACGGCCGGCAACGACGCGGCGCCTTCGGTGCCTGCCAGTCAACCGACCGCCCGCGCTTCTTGAGACAGTTGAGATGATCACGCATCCGCTCGATCTCGCTTCCCGCCTGCGCCGACAGCCGCGCAGCTTCGACTGGGTGTTTTTTGTCAACCTGGGGCTGATTGCCCTGTTCTTCGTTTTCTTCGGATCGCGATTCGTGCTCTCGCCGGCGCTCGTGGTGGAAGATGGGCAATTCAAGCTGCCGACGATGCCTGCCGACACGGTCAATCTCGTGACGTCTTCATTGGTCATCAGCGTGAAATCCAATGGCCAGATATTCGTCACCCCTAATGGCCTCGTGAGCGAAGCGCAGTTGAAGGACTGGCTCGTGGAACGCGGTAAACGCATGCCTGGCGCGCGCGTGCTCATCCGCATGGATTCCGCGGTGCGTTCCGACCGCATGGCGTCGATCAACGCCGCGGTGATCGATGCGGGCTTGGTGCCGGCAATCGCCATCGAGCCATCGCAGGATGGAGTGGGGCGGTGAGGCCGGGAATGACAGTCGTTTCGGAGCTGCGTTTTCCGTTGTATCCTAAAAATGGATACAGCGAACGGCGCGGCGAAAACGCGGGAGGTGTTTCGGCATGAAAGCTCCGATCGAAGGCCGTTGGCTCGCGTTGATGACGGTGCTGGCGGTGGCTTTTGCCGTGTTGCTGGTCGTGGCGGTGCGTTTCGTGCGCCTTCCGGGATTGCCGGAGCAACCGACCCGGCCCGGGACGGGCATTGGTATCATCCGCCTGGATCCGACGGCCGAGGGCGATGGGGTGAGCGACCAGGCGTTGCTCGATCCCGATCCGCTGTTTCTGCCCACGCGCTACAATGCCAGCCAGCTTGAGCTTCCCGGTTTGATGCGCCGTGAGCCGGGTGCGGCATTTCAAGCGATCGACGCCAAATTCGCCTACAGCAATGCGGCGGCGGGCATTCCTTTCCCCGACACCATGACGCTGCCCGAGCAGCCGGTGGAGGTTATCCGCTATGGCAGGGAGCGGGATCCTTTCGATGGGTTAGGGCGGTATCGACGAACCGAGATGCCGCTGACAGCGCGCGTGGCGGTCTTGGAAGTGGTGGAAACCGCAAGTGGCCGCGTGGTGCTCACCGCTCCGCTGAGCCCGGCAACGGTTCCCCGGGCGGTGACGGCCGGCGGCTGGGAGCCGATGGAGCTTATGGCGACGATCGATGTCACGGGCCTCGTGGGCGTTCCGAAAATGTGGCGCAATTCCGGCGTGGATGCGGTCGATGTTTTTTTCCGAAATTACCTCGCTGGAGCCTTCCATTTAGGAGAGCGTCTTCCTCCCGGCGTATATATACTTCGCGTCGGTCCGTAGGTTTTTGGAAAAAGAGCGAATTTGCTGTTGACGGAAAAAATTCGGCTCCCCACGTTCTCCGCTCTTTTTCACGTTTTTTGACCCATTTCCTTGGTCTGCCCAGATAGCTCAGTTGGCAGAGCACGTCCTTGGTAAGGACGAGGTCGCCGGTTCAAGTCCGGTTCTGGGCTCCAGGGTCGACGTCGGTGACTTCTCCGACGTTAAATCAGAGGTCGAAACCATCTAAACTCCAACGTCTCACAACTCCATGGCTAAAGGCACATTCGAACGCAAGAAACCGCACGTCAACGTCGGCACCATCGGCCACGTCGACCACGGTAAAACCACGCTGACCACCTCGATCCTCGCGGTGCAGGCTCGTAAAGGGCTCGCGGAGGTTAAGACCTACGCAGATATCGCCAAGGGTGGCACGGTTCGCGATGCCTCCAAGATCGTCACCATCTCCGTGGCTCACGTGGAGTATGAGTCGGACAAGCGCCACTACGCTCACGTCGACTGCCCCGGCCACGCCGACTTCGTGAAGAACATGATCACCGGCGCGGCGCAGATGGACGGCGCGATCCTCGTGGTTTCCGCTGCTGACGGCCCGATGCCGCAGACCCGCGAACACATCCTCCTCGCCCGTCAGGTCGGCGTGCCGAAGATCGTGGTGTTCCTCAACAAGGTCGACCTCATCGACGACCCCGAGCTCCTCGACCTCGTCGAGATGGAAATCCGCGAGCTCCTCAACAAGTACCAGTTCCCTGGCGACACGACCACGATCGTCCGTGGCTCCGCGACCGCCGCTCTCGAAGGCAAGCCGGAAGGTGAAAAGGCGATCGCCGACCTCATGAACGCGATCGACAACGACATCCCGGAACCCGTTCGCGAAAACGACAAGCCCTTCCTCATGTCCGTCGAAGACGTATTCTCGATCACCGGTCGCGGTACTGTCGCCACCGGCCGTATCGAACGCGGCGTGATCAAGGTTAACGACCCCGTCGAAATCGTCGGTCTCCGCGACACCACCTCCTCCGTCGTGACCGGTATCGAAATGTTCCGCAAGCTGCTCGATAGCGGCCAAGCCGGTGACAACGTCGGTATCCTCCTCCGCGGTGTGGACAAGGACGGCATCGAGCGCGGTCAGGTTCTCGCCGCTCCGAAGAGCATCACCCCTCACAAGAAGGCCAAGGCTGAAATCTACTGCTTGTCCAAGGAAGAGGGTGGCCGTCACACGCCGTTCTTCAACGGCTATCGTCCCCAGTTCTATTTCCGCACGACCGACGTCACGGGCGTCGTCAAGCTCCCGCAGGGCGTTGAGATGATCATGCCCGGCGACAACGTGAGCGTCGAAATCGAGCTGATCTCGCCGATCGCCATGGAAAAGACCCAGCGCTTCGCCATCCGCGAAGGCGGTCGCACCATCGGTGCCGGTCGTATCACCGAAATCATCGAATAAGGTCGTTAGGATTTGTTTCATACGACGTGCCGAGGCCTCTCAACGGGGCCTCGGCTATGTCGTCTAAAAATCAAAAATACAGGCGTGTAGCTCAATTGGTAGAGTAGCGGTCTCCAAAACCGTCGGTTGGGGGTTCGAGTCCCTCCGCGCCTGCCAAATTTCCCTCCCCATGAAAAATCCGTTCCGCAGCATCCGCGTCTTCACCGGCGAAATGATCGACGAGTTGAAGAAAGCCACGTGGCCTACTCGTTCGGAACTGCGCGATTCGACTATCGTGGTTATCGTCGGGGCGGTTCTCCTCGGTCTTTTCACGAGCATCAGCGACTTCGCCCTGTATCAAGTCGTGGATCTTTTCACCAGCTGGGTTAGCTAATCTCTTCTTTCATGTCCGCCCAAGTCACTACACCTGCTGGCGCTCAGTGGTTCGCCCTTCACACTCTCTCCGGTCAGGAGGGCAAGGTGAAAACTTACATCGAGAAATTCAAAAAGCAGGAAGAGCTCGATGACTATATCTTTGAAGTCCTCCTTCCGACGGAGGTCGTTTCTGAAGTAAAAGGCGGCAAAAAATCCACCAAGACCCGTAAGCTCTATCCGGGCTATGTCTTTATCCAGATGCGTCTGTATGGAGAAGACAACAAGCTCATCAACAAGCCCTGGTACTTCGTGAAGGAAGTGGCGGGCGTCATCGGTTTTGTCGGCGGCGACCGCCCTGCGGCTCTGCGTCAGGCCGAGATCGATGAAATCAAGGCCCGCGTCGAAGCGGCCTCGGGCAAAGAAGTGCCCAAAGTTTCCTACGAAATCGGCGAAGAGGTCAAAATCACCGACGGCGCCTTCGCCAACCTCACCGGCCGGATCGACGAGATCGACCCCGCGCGCGGCAAGCTCAAGATTTCCGTTTCCATTTTCGGCCGTTTTACGCCGGTCGAGCTCGAATACTGGCAGGTGCAACGCATTACCGAATAAAGCGACGCCTCTTTGCAACCGCCGACGTTCGCCCACGCAACCACACGTCACTAATCACCCGCCACTTCATTCATCATGGCTAAGAAGATCCAAGGTTATATCCGCCTTCAACTCCCGGCTGGCGCCGCCAATCCCGCGCCCCCGGTGGGCCCCGCTCTCGGTGCTCAAGGCGTCAACATCATGGCGTTTTGTAAGGAATTCAACGCCCGCACCAAAGACCAGAACGGCATGATCCTGCCGGTCGTCATCACGGTCTATTCCGACAAGAGCTTTACGTTCATTCTCAAGTCCCCGCCCGCGAGCGTCCTCCTCAAGAAGGCTGCCAACATCGCCAGCGGCTCGGCCAAGCCCAACCAGGACAAGGTCGGCAAAGTCACGCGCAAACAGCTCGCCGAAATCTGGAACATCAAGAAGGCCGACATGAACGCGAAAGACGAAGAAGCCGGCATCAAGATCATCGCCGGTACCGCCCGTAACATGGGCATCGACGTCATCGACTGATTCTTCTCAACCCAAACTCAACGCGGGAGTTCCGCCCGGAACGTTCGCACCGCAAGGAGTCCTCAATGCCCGTAAAACCAAGCAAACGCTATCGCAGCGCCCTCGAGGTCGCTGATCTGAACAAGGACTACGGCCTTCAAGAAGCCGTGGAAGTCCTCAATAAATTTCCGAAGGCCAAGTTCGACGAAACCGTCGAGCTCTCCTTCCACCTCGGCGTCGATCCCGCCCAAGGCGACCAGATGGTCCGCGGCACCACGCCGCTGCCCAACGGCTCGGGTAAGAAGGTCCGTGTCATCGTCTTCACCGACAATCCGCAGGCCGCTCTCGACGCCGGCGCCGATCAGGCCGGTCTCCAAGACCTGATGGCCAAGATCAACGAAGGCTGGCTCGATTTCGACGTCGCCATCGCGACCACCGAAGCCATGAAGCAGGTCCGCACGCTCGCCCGCGTTCTCGGTCCCAAGGGCCTCATGCCCAACCCGAAGTCCGGCACCGTGACCGATGATGTCGTCGCTGGCATCAAGGCCGTCAAGGCCGGTCGCGTGGAGTTCAAGATGGACAAAGGCGCCAACATCGGCGTCGGCATCGGCAAGCGCTCCTTCACCGCTACGCAGATCGCGGAGAACGCCGCCGCCGTCATCGAAGCCATCGGCAAGGCCAAGCCGGCCTCCTTCAAGGGCCAGTACATCAAGAGCATCTTTATCTCTTCGAGCCAAAGCCCGGGCATCCGCCTCGCTTCGACCGAATACAACAAATTCTAAGGAGCCCGACCATGAGAGCTGAAAAAAATTACCTGATCGCCGAGGTCGAGAGTCACCTCAAAAAGTCTGACTACGTCATCCTCGCCAACTTTGCCAAAGTCACGGTCGCGGACGTCTCCGAACTGCGTAAGAACCTCGCCAATGAAAATGCCGAGTTCCACGTGGTGAAGAACAGCTCGCTGCGTGTGGCCGCCAAGACCCTCGGCCTGCCTGAGTTTGAGGATTCGTTGGCCGGCCCCACCGCGATCATCGTCGGTGGCAAGAACCCGGCTGGCGTCGCCAAGATCCTCAAGAAGTTCTTCGAAGAGAAGCAGAAGCTCGAAGTCAAAGTCGGCGTGATGGACAACAAGATTGTCTCCGCCAAGGACCTCGCGGCCATCGCCGATCTTCCGTCCTTCGACGCGCTGCGCGCTCAACTGCTCAGCCTGTTCACCTCGAACGCCGCTGCCTTCGTTCGCGTCCTCGACGCGAAGGTCAAGAAGGAGTCCGAGCAACCCGCCGCCTAAACCCACCGTTTCAACCCTTTTCCGCCGCCCGCTTCGCGTGGTGGCGGGATACAACATCAAGCGAAGCCCGCTAGGGGACACGTCTCTTAAACGCGTTTCATTCCTCGAAACCGCTAGCGACTTCAGGAGATCATCATGAGCAACATCACTAAAGACCAAGTCATCGAATGGCTGTCCGCCCAGCCCGTTCTCGAACTCGCCGCCCTCGTTAAAGACCTCGAGGCCAAGTGGGGCGTCTCCGCCGCTGCCGCTGTTGTCGCCGCTCCCGCCGCTGGCGGTGGCGCCGCTCCGGCCGCCGAAGCGCAGACCGAGTTCAACGTCGTCCTCGTGGACGCCGGTGCGAACAAGATCGGCGTCATCAAGGAAGTCCGCGCCATCACTGGCCTGGGCCTCAAGGAAGCCAAAGACCTCGTCGAAGGCGCTCCGAAGCCCGTCAAGGAAAACGCTCCCAAGGCCGAAGCCGAAGAAATCAAGAAGAAGCTCGAGGCCGCCGGCGCGAAGGTCGAACTCAAGTAATTACTTGGCGTTCAACATCGCAAAGTATCCGTTTTCTGCGGGACAGGCTGTGCACGCGCGCGGCCTGTCCTTTGCCTTTTTTCCATTTTGTTCTTTGTTAGTGCAGCTTGCCGCAATTGACGACGCTTGCTCGTCCGTTTGCGGCTAATTTTTTCGCGCCGCCTGCTCCGAGCGCTCCGTATTTTTCATCAATCAACCGGGAAAATCCATGGCCGACCGCAATAACTTCGGTAAACTCAAAGAAGTCATCCAACCGCCGAATCTGATCGAGATTCAGATCACGTCCTATCTGGACTTTTTGCAGAAAGGCATCCCCGACAAGCAGCGCAAGCCGCAGGGCCTCGAGGCCGTTTTCCGCGAAGTTTTCCCGATCGAGTCGTACGATGGCCGTCTCGTGCTCGAGTACGTCTCCTACACGCTGGGCGAATCCAAAAACACCGAGATCGAGTGCATCCGCGAAGGTATCACCTACTCGGTTCCCCTCTACGTGAAGCTCCGCCTCCGCGAGGAAGACTTCATCAAGGACGAAGAAATTTACATGGGTGAGATCCCCATGGTGACCGAGCGCGGCTCGTTCATCATCAACGGCGCCGAGCGTGTCGTGGTCTCCCAGCTCCACCGCTCGCCCGGCATCGCCTTCGAGGTCACGCCTCACGCCAACGGCAAGCCTCTCCATTCTTTCCGCGTCATTCCCGACCGCGGCACCTGGCTCGAAGTGCAGTTCGACAATAACGATCTGCTCTACGTCTATCTCGACCGCCGTCGTCGTCGTCGCAAGTTCCTCATCACGACGCTCCTCCGCGCCATCGGCTACAGCTCCGATATCGATATCCTCAATCTCTTCTACGAGATCAAGGAGCTCAAAGTTTCCAAGGCGCTCGACATGGAGAACGTCTCCACGCTCGTCCTCGTCGAAGACGCGATCGACGCCCAGAAGGGTGTCGTGCTCGCCCGCGCGTTTGAGCCTCTCACCAAGCAGATCGTCCGCACTTTCGAGAAACACGACATCACCACGATCCGCGTGATCGATACGGCGGTGGACGAAGGCGCGATCATCCGCGCGCTCAAGAAAGACCCGACCCGCAACGAAGAGGAAGCGCTCAAGGAAATCTACAAGCGCCTCCGCCCCGGCGAACCGCCGACCACGGCCAACGCCAAGGCCCTCCTCAAGCGGTTGTTCTTCGATCCCAAGCGCTACGACCTCGGCCGCGTCGGTCGCTACAAGGTCAACCAAAAGCTCGGCCTCAAGGTCGACATCGAGCAACGCATCCTCGAGAGCAACGACATCGTGGCCGCCACGAAGTACCTCGTCCGCCTCAAGCGCGGCGAAGGCGTTGTTGATGACATCGATCACCTCGGCAGCCGCCGCGTCCGCACGGTGGGCGAACTTCTCGCCAACCAATGCCGCGTGGGCCTCAGCCGCACCGAGCGTCTCGTTCGCGAGCGCATGACGATGTACGATCAATCGGTCGACTCGATCACGCCGCAAAAGCTCATCAACCCGAAGGCGCTCACGACCGTCATCCGCGACTTCTTTGCCCGTTCGCAGCTGTCGCAATTCATGGACCAGATCAACCCGCTCGCCGAGGTCACGCACAAGCGTCGTCTCTCCGCCCTCGGGCCTGGTGGTCTCAATCGCGACCGCGCCGGCTTCGAAGTCCGCGACGTTCACCCGTCGCACTATGGCCGCATTTGTCCGATCGAAACGCCTGAAGGTCCGAACATCGGTCTGATCAACTCACTTTCGACCTACGCGCGCGTCAACGAATTCGGTTTCATCGAAACCCCGTACCGTCTCGTCAAAGACGGCCGCGCCACCGACAAGATCGAGTATCTCACCGCCGACCAGGAGGAGGGCAAGGTTATCGCCCAGGCCAATTCCGAGCTCGACGAAAAAGGTAATTTCGTCGGCAAAGTCGCAGTCCGCAAAGACGGCGAATTCATTGAAGTCTCGCCCTCCGAAGTCGATCTCATGGACGTCTCGCCCAAGCAGGTCATCTCGATCGCCGCGGGTATGATTCCGTTCCTTGAGCACGACGACGCTAACCGCGCGCTCATGGGCGCGAACATGCAACGCCAAGGCGTGCCGTTGCTCCAAGCCGAGTCGCCCTTCGTCGGCACCGGTATCGAAGAGCGCGTCGCTCGCGACTCGAAGATCGTCGTGGTCGCCGAAGAAAAGGGCATCGTCGCCTCCGTCGACGCCAAGCGCATCGTCATCACTTCCGATGGCGAACTCCCGCGCAACTTCGACCGCTCTCCGAAGACCGACGCCAAGGCTGGCGTGTACGTTTACGAGCTGCGCAAATTCATGCGTTCAAACGCGGGCACCTGCTTCAACCAGAAGCCGATCGTCGCCAAGGGCGAGAAGATCAAAGCCGGCCAGATCATCGCCGACGGTCCCTCGACCGAGAAGGGCGAAATGGCGCTCGGCCGCAACGTCCTCGTGGCGTTCATGCCGTGGAACGGTTACAACTTCGAAGACGCGATCCTGATCTCCGAAAAGGTCCTCAAGGAAGACATCTTCACCTCGATCCATATCCAGGAATTCGAAGTCACCGCACGTGACACGAAGCTCGGACCGGAAGAAATCACCCGCGACATCCCGAACGTCGGCGAAGAAGCGCTCAAGAATCTCGACCACAACGGCGTCATCCGCGTCGGTGCGGAAGTGAAGCCCGGCGACATCCTCGTCGGTAAGATCACGCCGAAGTCCGAGACCGAGCTCGCTCCCGAAGAAAAACTCCTCCGCGCGATCTTCGGTGAAAAGGCCGCCGACGTGAAGGACACCTCCTTGGTCGTCCCCTCCGGCGTCACCGGCATCGTCATGGATGTGAAAGTCTCCAGCCGCATCGATTTCGAGAAAGAGAAACTCTCTCCCTCGGATCGCCGCCGTCAGACCAAGCAGATCCAGGAAGACTACAAGACGCAGATGGACAAGTTGCGCGAAGGCCTCACCGAGGCCCTCTCCAACATCCTTCTGGGCGAAAAGATTCCGCTCGATGTGATCAACGGTCAGACCAACGAGGTCATCATCCCGGCCAATCGGAAGATCACCAAGACGCTCCTCCGCAAACTCGCGGCTGTCTCCAAACACGTCGAGATCGACCCGTCCCCGGTTCGCATCAAGATCATGGAGATCATCGGCTCGTATCAGTCGAAGTTCGACGAGCTCGAAGCCGATCGCGAACGCAAGGTCGCCGGTATCGAAGCCGGTGACGACGCAGGCAGCGGCGCCATCAAGCAGGTCAAGGTTTACATCGCCACCAAGCAAAAGCTCGAAGTCGGCGACAAGATGGCTGGCCGTCACGGTAACAAGGGTGTGGTCGCCAAGATCGTCCCCGAGGAAGACATGCCCTTCCTCCCCGATGGTACTCCGGTCGAAATCTGCTTGAACCCGCTCGGCGTGCCTTCGCGCATGAACGTCGGTCAGGTGTTGGAAACTCACCTCGGCTGGGCGTGTAAGAAGCTCGGCATCAAGGTCGCCACGCCCGTCTTCGACGGTATCCCGGAAAAGAAAGTCCGCGAATACCTCAAGGAGGCCGGCCTCCCCACCTCGGGCAAATCGACACTGTTCGACGGCCGCACCGGCGAGAAAATCGACCAGCAAGTCGTGGTCGGCTACATCTACATGATGAAGCTGAATCACTTGGTTTCGCACAAGATCCACGCCCGCGCCGTCGGTCCTTACTCGCTCGTCACCCAGCAGCCGCTGGGCGGCAAAGCCCAGTACGGCGGCCAGCGTTTCGGCGAAATGGAAGTGTGGGCGCTCGAAGCCTACGGCGCGGCGCACACCCTGCAGGAACTCCTCACCGTCAAGTCCGACGACGTGCAGGGCCGCACCAAGATCTACGAATCGCTCGTCAAGGGCGACAACACGCTGCAGGCCGGTACGCCCGAGTCGTTCAACGTGTTGATCAAGGAAATCCAATCGCTGGGTCTCGACATCAAGCTGAGCAAGCGCGACGCCCTCGGCTTCGGCGCCACCGGCACCGGTCTCTGACCGGACCGCGTCACTCGTATCCTTTAATCAACTACACAGGGAATCATAAATGAGCATTCAACCCGCAGAAACCGCCGCGTCCTCTGCCCGCGATGAAGCCCGCTCGGCTCTCGGTCTCGACGAGAACCCGTTCGATTGCGTCTCCATCACGGTCGCCTCGCCCGAAACGATCCGCAACTGGTCGAAGGGTGAGGTCAAAAATCCCGAGACCATCAACTACCGCACCTTCAAGCCCGAACCGGGCGGCCTCTTCTGTCAGAAGATCTTCGGCCCGGTCCGCGACTACGAATGCGCCTGCGGAAAGTACAAGCGCATCAAATACAAGGACGTCGTTTGCGATCGTTGCGGCGTCGAAGTGACGATCGCCCGCGTCCGCCGCGAGCGCATGGGCCACATCGAACTCGCCGTTCCCGTCGCCCACATCTGGTTCCTCAAGAGCATGCCGAGCCGCCTCGGCCTCTTGCTCGACATGACCGCCCGATCGCTCGAGCGCGTGATCTATTACGAGAACTACATGGTCGTCGATCCGGGCAAGACCCCGCTCGAGCCCAAGCAGCTCCTCACCGACGTCGAATACCGTCAGGCGCTCGACGAATACGGTGACGACTCCTTCGTCGCCAAAATGGGCGCCGAAGCCGTTCGCGAAGCCCTCGCCAAAATGGACCTCGATGCCACCGTGGCCGAGCTTCAGGAGCAGATGCGCGCGACCAAGTCGAAGCAGATCAAGAAAAAGCTCTCGAAGCGCCTCAAGGTCATCCAAGGCTTCATTCACTCGAAGTCCCGTCCGGAATGGATGGTTCTCGAAGTGCTCCCCGTCATCCCGCCGGACCTGCGCCCGCTCGTCCCGCTCGAAGGCGGCCGCTTCGCGACCTCCGACCTCAACGACCTCTACCGCCGCGTCATCAACCGCAACAACCGGTTGAAGAACCTCATGCAGCTCAAGACGCCCGATGTGATCATTCACAACGAAAAGCGCATGCTGCAGGAAGCCGTGGACGCGCTCTTCGACAACGGCCGCCATGGCCGTCCCGTCACCGGCGCCGGCAACCGCCCCTTGAAGTCCCTCTCGGACATGCTCAAGGGCAAGCAGGGCCGTTTCCGCCAAAACCTTCTCGGTAAGCGCGTCGACTATTCCGGCCGTTCCGTGATCGTCATCGGCCCCGAGCTGAAGCTCAATCAATGCGGTCTCCCGAAGAAGATGGCGCTCGTTCTCTTCGAGCCGTTCATCATCCGTCGCCTCAAGGAACTCGGCTTTGTGCACACCGTCCGCGGTGCCCGCAAGATGATCGAGAAAAAGTCCCCCGAAGTGTGGGACATCCTCGAAGAAGTCACCAAGGGCCACCCGGTCCTCCTCAATCGCGCGCCCACGCTGCACCGTCTCTCTATCCAAGCTTTCGAGCCCGTGTTGATCGAAGGCGAAGCTATCCGCGTCCACCCGCTCGTGTGTACGGCTTACAACGCCGACTTCGACGGTGACCAGATGGCCGTGCACGTGCCGCTCTCGCTCGAGGCCGTGATGGAGTGCAAACTCCTCATGATGGCGACCAACAACATCTTCTCCCCGTCGTCCGGTAAGCCGATTCTCACGCCCTCGCAGGACATCGTCCTCGGTGCGTACTATCTCACCGTCGAACCCCGCAAGAAGCCGGCCAAGGGCGACCATGTGCCGCTCCTCGCCGGTCTGCAGGAAGTCCTTTTCGCCAAAGCCGACGGTGCCCTCAAGGTCCACGATTGGGTCGATATTCCCAATCCCGACTTCGGTAAGGAGACCGTTTACGGCAACAAGGAGCGCAAGGTCCTCCGCACGACGGTCGGCCGCGTGATCTTCAACCAGATCTGGCCCCAAGGCCTCGGCTTCGTGAACTTCCCCGTTCCGAAGGGCAAACTCGGCGATCTCATCCTCAACACCTACAAGGTGGCGGGCGATTCCGAGACCGTCGTCACGCTCGACAAGCTCAAGGAGCTCGGCTTCCAGACCGCCTTCCAAGCCGGTATCTCCATCGGTATCGACGACATGATCATCCCCGAAGAAAAGAAGGATATCGTCGCCGAATCCCGTAAGAAGATCGCCGAAGTCGAAAGCCAGTTCTCGAAGGGTATCATCACCGACGGCGAACGCTACAACAAGGTCGTCGACATCTGGACCGGCGCCACCGACAAGATCGCCAAGGCCGTATTCGCGAAACTTGAAGCCAACGATGGCCGTACTGAGGTCAACCCGGTGTACATCATGATGGACTCCGGTGCTCGCGGTAACAAACAGCAGGTTCGCCAGCTGTGCGGTACTCGCGGTCTTATGGCCAAGCCCTCCGGCGAAATCATCGAACGCCCGATTCTCTCGTCCTTCCGCGAAGGTCTCACGGTTCTCGAGTACTTCATCTCGACCCACGGCGCCCGCAAGGGTCTCGCCGACACCGCGCTCAAGACCGCTGACGCCGGCTACCTCACCCGTAAGCTGTGCGACGTCGCCATGGACGTGGTTATCTCCGAAGAAGATTGCGGCACCCGCGATGGCGTTTGGAAGAAGGCCATTTTCGAAGGCGACGACGAAATCGTCAGCCTGCGCGAACGTATCGTCGGCCGCTGCTCCAGCGACGATGTTTACAACCCGCTCAACCCGACCGAGCTTCTCGTCGGCTCCGGCGATCTCATCACCGAGGAAATCGCCTCCAAGATCGAAGATTCCGGCATTGAGCGCGTGAAGGTCATGTCACCGCTCACTTCGACCAGCCGTCACGGCATCGATGCGAAGAGCTACGGTATCAATCCCGCCACGAACCGCCTCGCCAAAGTCGGTGACTCCATCGGCATCATCGCCGCGCAGTCCATCGGCGAGCCCGGCACGCAGCTCACCATGCGCACGTTCCACATCGGTGGTGTCGCGACCGGTGGTTTCAAGACCCCCGAGATCCGCGTCCGCTCCAGCGGTATCGTCAAGTACCGCGGTCTCCGCCTCGTGGAAACGGCCGACGGCGCCGCCATCGTGCTCAACAAGACAGGCTCCATCCAGATCGTGGACGCTGAAGACCACGAACTCGAAAGCTACAACATCGTCGTCGGCTCCTTCCTGCACGTCGCCGACGGTCAGCACATCGAGAAAGGCTCCGTTCTCGCTCAGTGGGATCCGTACAACGTTCCGGTTCTCTCCGAAAAGGGTGGTACGCTCGTCTTCAAGGACATGATCCCCGGCGTCACCGTGAAGCGCGAACTCGACGAAGCGTCGGGCCGCATTGCCACGGTCGTCATCGAGCACAAGGAAGACCTCAATCCTCAGATCGAAGTTCGCGACGCTTCCAACAAACCTCTTGCGGCTTATTCGGTGCCCGTCGGTGCGCAGATCGCCGTCAACGAAGGCGACATCATCGCCCCCGGCGCGCTGCTCGCCAAGACCCCGCGCCAAGCGTCCAAGACCAAGGACATCACCGGCGGTCTCCCGCGTATCGCCGAGCTCTTCGAAGCCCGTCGTCCGAAAGACGCGGCCGAAATGGCCCGCATCGACGGTATCGTGTCGTTCGAAGGCACCATCCGTGGCAAGCGCAAGCTGGTCGTGAAGAACGAAGAGACCGCGCAGGAAGAGGAACACCTCATCCCCGCCGGCAAGCACATCATCGTGCAGCCCGGCGACGTGGTTCACAAAGGCCAGCACCTCACCGAAGGCTCCGCCGACCCGCACGAAATCCTCGAGATCCTCGGCCCGTCCGCGCTCTACGACTTCCTTATCTCCCAAGTGCAGGAAGTCTACCGCCTCCAAGGTGTGACCATTAACGACAAGCACATCGAAATCATCATCCGCCAGATGCTCCGCAAGGTGCGTATCACCGATCCGGGTGACACCGAGTGGTTCTGGGGCGAGCAGGTCGATCGCACGACCTTCATCGCCACCAATCGCCGCATCGAAGAAGCGGGTGGCAAGCCTGCCGAAGCCGAGCCGATCCTCTTGGGTATCACCAAGGCCTCGCTCGAAACGGAGAGCTTCATCTCGGCCGCTTCCTTCCAGGAAACGACCCGCGTGCTCACCGACGCTTCGACGCTCGGCAAGGTCGATATGCTCAAGGGCTTCAAGGAAAACGTCATCATGGGTCATCTGATCCCTGCTGGCACCGGCCTCCCGGTCTACAAGAAGCTCAAGGTCACGCTGCCCTTCGGCGACGATGTCCCGGAAGCCGCGCAGGCCAGCCCGGCTGCTTCCTGAGCCCACTTCTCGCTTTAAGCGTTTTATTCAAAACCGCCGACGGAAACGTCGGCGTTTTTTTTGTGATGCGATGATGTCGTGGGCGCTGCGGCGCGTCGTCTATTTGCTTTTTTTTTCCCGCATCCCATCGTCCGCGCCATGGTCAAAAAACTTCTGCATACGCGCATGCGCGTGAACGATCTCGAGCGCACCGTGAAGTTCTACGAGCACGCGCTCGGACTAAAAGTCTCGCGCCGTCACACCTCGCCGCGTGGCGCCCAACTCGCTTTTCTCGCGACGCCCAACAGCGACGAAGAAATCGAAATCTGCCAGATGCCGCCTGGCGCCGAGCCGGTGCAAGTGCAGCCCGATCTCGTCCATCTCGCGTTCGAGGTCGATGACCTCAACGCCTTCGCCGCCGAACTCAAGAAACGCGGCTACGAACTCAGCGACGGCCCGACGCAAAGCGGCAGCGGCCTCATCGCGTTCATCGACGCGCCCGAAGGCTACGAGGTCGAGCTGATCCAGCGTTCGCAGTAACGCGTTTCAGTCGCCGACGTTACCCGGCCTGCGTTGATCTCGTTCGATGCAGGCTCATTTTTTCGTAGGGATAATGCTCCGTATTGTCCGTCCTGAGCTCATTGTGTCAGCGACGTCTTTTTCGCGGCGCGCTCGTAAGCGAAGAGAAACTGCTGGGCAAAACCGGCGGCGGGGCCGAAGTGGGCGCGACCAAATTGAGCAACCTGCGCGGGTTTCCAGCCAGTGAGTCCATAGCGTGTTTCCAGTGTTTTCAGGATCCAGACATCGACGGGGAATGCCTCCATTTTTCCCGCGCCGAAGAGTAGGACGCAGTCGGCGACTTTTTCGCCCACTCCCGGCAACGCGCAGAGACGCTCCTTCGCTTCGGCGTAGGGAAGGCTTTCGGTTTCCTCCAGCCATCCAGGATGTGCGACGAGGAAACGTGCGGTCTCGTGGATATAGCGCGCGCGAAAACCGAGCAAACATTCGCGTAGTTGTTTTTCGGATACGGACGCGAGGGTGGACCAGTCGGGGAGACGATGAACGATGCGCGCGTTGCCACTGGCATCTGACGGAAGCACGGCGAGCGGTGTGCCATGACGCACCGCGAGAAGCTCCATCATTTGTTTGATCTGCACGATCTGCTTGGTCGCGCTGCAGAGAAATCCGAGAAGCGTTTCGCCGAAAGGCTGTCGCAGAATGCGCAGGCCGGGGAATGCATTCATGCAGCGAGCGAGATGCTCGTCCGATCTCCACGGGAGTGCGTCGATGAGATGCGCGAAGTGAGCCGTGTTTCCGAGATACGTGTGAAGAGCCAGTGCGGTCGCTGCGCTCCGAGGCGCGGGCGCTCTCCATTCGACGCGCGAGTCGGCAAGAGGTCGGATTTGCACCACAAAATCGGCCCATACGCCGAGCCAGCTGTCGTCGGGCAGACGGTTCCAGCGAAATGCCTGTCCGCCATCGAGCAGTTCCGCGAGCGTGCGCGAGGCCAGCGGTGGAAAATCGGACAGCACGGTCCAGTTGGACCATGGAGTGGGCGAGGGCATGTTGCTGATGTCAGCGGCCCTCCACGCGAAGTCCAGTTTCGCATCAGGCGCTGACTGCGACGGGGCGAGGGGGCGCCATGATGCGCAAACTGCGCGGATGGATTGTCACATCGACGCGAGCGTCGGTCATGTGCGTTTCGCCGTCGGTATGAATCAGCCCCGGCGCCGGACGCTCGATGACGAAGTGCGTGCCGACCATGCGTTGGACGCTGGAGCTTTGATCGATAGACTTGGTGAAAAGGCGTAGCGCCATCGGCACGACGTTGAGGACATGGATCGACTTCATCACCGTGAGATTGAGACGGCCGTCATCGACGCTGGCGCCAGGAGCGATGAAGCAGTCGTTGCCGTATTGGTCGGAGTTGGCGACGGAGATGATGAACGCATCGGTCGCGATCGAAGCGTTCTCCGAGCGAATGATGTACGCCTGGCGTCGGAAACGGAGAATGGTGCTTAGCGCGGTGCGGATGTAGGCGGGCAGTCCGCGACTCGAGAGGCGGTTGAAGCGATCGCTGATTTCGGCATCGAAGCCGATGCCCATTGTATTGAAAAAACGGATACCATTGGCGGAACCGGTGTCGATGACGCGTGGTTCGCCGTCGAGCAGCGTTTGAAACGCGCTTTCGGTGGTGCCGGCGAGACCGAGGTGACGACCGAGCCCGTTGCCCGAACCGCATGGAATCAGACCAAAAACCGCCGGCGAGCCGACGAGCGCGGAAGCGACTTCGTTCATGGTTCCGTCGCCCCCGATGGCGACGACGAGATCGCAACCATCCTCAAGCGCTTGCAACGCGAGCTCGGTGGCGTGGCGCGGACGTTCCGTAGGCGCGAGGCGGGCGTCGAGGTCGTGCGTGGCGATGAAACGCTTCGCGTACTCGAGGAGGCGTGGGTTGCGCCGGTTGTAACCGGAACGAGGATTGTAGATGAAGCGCGCTTTCACAGCCGTGGAACCGCCACGATAGGCGCCACGGCTGAAAAGGAAACCGCGATCACGCCTGTGGCGTTCAGTTTACCTGAAAGTTTTTAATTTCGATCTTCGATAAGACCGTGCGGAAACCGAACCATCCGCTGTTGAGCGGGTTGGGATCGCGATAGCGAAGGATGATTTCTCCATCACGAAGAAACTCCGCGAGGCCGTCTTTGAAACGCACTTCGATGTGATAGGTGCGTCCAGGCTCCAGCATCACGGACGGATCAGTCAGGTCATGCTCAGGCAAAAGCGGACGCGCCCCGGTGCCGTCGTAGCGACGGAAACGTGTGGTGGTGTTGGTGTTGGCACCGTAGCCGACGTAGTAGGTTTGCAGCGAATCGTACGTCGCAAAAGCGCCCGTGCGCGTGTGGCCGGGATAAAAAAGATCGTCGGGGTGCTCCGGGTCGCTCGCCATCCAGAAGCAGTTGAGATCGGAAACGCGTCCATCGGCGCGAACCGTGGCGTCATAAGAAATGGAAACAGGCGCGGTGAGTTTGTGACGGAACCAAACAGTGCAACCCCCGACATCTTCGATCAGCAGCACGCCATCGCGCGCTTCGACGCGACCGCCGGGTTGTTGTTCGACGATCCATTGATCCAGACCCGAACGAAAGTCGTCCTGATAGCGCGGTGTGGCGGCGGGACGGTCGCAAGCGGCGAGGAGACAAGCGGTAAATGTAAGGAGGAGCTTGGCCGGGAGAATTTTCATGCGCAAAATCATAGACGCGAAACATGAGTGTGCCCGCCAAAAAAGTTCTTCACGTCATCACAGGCCCGACGGCCGTGGGCAAGACGGAGCTGGCGTTGCAGTGGGCGGAGAGGAACAACGCCGAAATCGTGTCGTGCGATTCGCTTTTGTTCTACCGAGGGATGGACATCGGTACGGCGAAGCCGACGCCAGCGGAGCGTGCGCGCGTGCCCCATCATTTGATCGATGTGCGACCGGTGCGGGAGCGGATGGATATCACCCAATATGTGGCGCTCGCACGCGCGGCCGTTGACGGCATCCTGGCGCGCGGCCGGCAAGTGATGGTGACCGGAGGAAGCGGCTTTTATCTCAAGGCGTTTTTCGGACCGGTCGCGGATGACGTATCCGTGCCGGAGAGCATACGTGCGGAGGTGAACGCGCAACTTGAGAGCGAAGGATTACCGGCGCTGGTGAAGCGGCTGCGATTGCTGAATCCGGACGGTATCGGAAACTTGGATACGGCGAATCCGCGACGCGTCACGCGGGCGCTGGAGCGTTGCCTGGCGTCGGGGCGCACACTGACGGCGCTGGCGGAAGAATTCGCGCGCAAGCCCGGTGCGTTTGCCGATTTCACGCCGCTCTTGATCCAGCTCGATCGCGGCGCATCGGCGCTTGGCGTACGTATCGAAGCGCGCATTGAAGCGATGTTGAAAGACGGTCTGATCGAAGAAGTGACGCGGCTGCGCGCAGAAGGCTTGGAAGAAAACTCGAGCGCTGCGGGAGCGATCGGTTATCGCGAGACCTTGCAGTTGCTCGAAGGAAAATTACCACGTGAACAGTTGGTCGCGGAGATCGCGAAAAACACGCGGGCGCTGGTGAAGAAACAGCGCACCTGGTTTCGCACGCAATTGCCGCCCCATCGGATCGTCGACGCGGAAACGGCGACGCCGGAGATGTTGTTTGAGGACGAGGCGTGAGCGGAGCGCCGGCCGCTGGCCGGCTCTTCGGGGATGGCCGGTCATCCCAATAAAAAGGCCCGTCGATGAGGACGGGCCGGAAAATGAAAGCGCTGGGGTTGCTGATCAAGGTTCGAGCGTGATGCGGTAGCGTGAGAGCGAACTCGCTTCGACGCGCGCGAGATCGGCGAGCGCGTTGCGCAGATTGAGCAGCGCCTGCAGTTCGTTGATGCGAGCGGTATCGAGATCTTCCTTCGCTTCCTGCACACGGCGGAAGGTTGTGACGCCCTGCGCATAACGCGCTTTTTCGGCTTCGTATTGTTGTTCGCTGAGCTGTGCGGCGAGGGTGGCGATGGAGAGATTTTCGCGGTTGGTTTCGACGGCGCGAACGGCGGCGCGGACTTGCACGAGAAGATCTTGGTCGACCTGTTGCAGACGGATGCGTTCGCGGTTGAGGCTGTTGACGCTTTGGCGATAGCGAGCGCGATCAGCGCGCATGCCCCACGGCAGATTCAGCGAAGCGTCGACCTGCCAATTATAGCCATCGCTTCCCCAGACATCGCTCGCGGCTTCGCCAGCGGAGCCTTTGCGCGTGTTGTAGCCGAGAGCGGCGCCGACATCAAGCGTGGGTAGGCGGTTGCGGCGCGCGGCTTCGGCATCGAGCTTGAGTTGTTCGATGGAGAGCTGCGTGGAGGCGAAGTTCGGATTGTTGTCGCGCGCGAGCTTGTAGGAAAGATCGAATGACGCCGAAACGTTCTCAATCGGCGGAACCGCGAGCGGGCCGGGCGCGACGTCGAACTCGAAGGGATTGATGAGCGCGAGGAGATTATCGGAGGCGTTTTTCTCGGTCTGCTCGGCGAGCAGCAGAGCGCGGCGTGCATTGGCGAGGCCCACTTCGGCCTGCAGTACATCGAGATCGATGGCGGTGCCGACGTCGCGGCGCGTGCGATTTTCTTCGAGGAGTTCTTCGGCGACTTGCACGCTGAAGCGGCGGACTTCGAGCTGCGAGCGGGCGAAGGAAAGGGTGTAGTAGGCGGATTCGACGGCGCGGATCAGCGAGAGCACGGAATCCGTGAACTCATACCCTGCGCGCGTGATGCCGATGCGGGCGCGTTCGAGGGCGGCGCGATTGGCGGCGAAGCCACCGTTTTTGAGAAGCGGCTGGCGGACAGACAAGGCGACGTCGCTCGAATAAACCGGATTGAGGCTGGCCGTGAGCAGCGGGCGATTGCGCGTGCGATCGAGACTGCCGCTGCCGCTGATGGTGGCGCCGGTGGTGAGACGTTGCGAAGCGCCGATGCGCGTATCGAAACCTGTCTGGCTGGTGACGCCGTCGGTGGATTGCGCGTACGAACGGGCCGTCGAGAGCGTCAGCGTGGGATCGAACGCGGCGTCGGCGATGATGAAGGAGTCTTCGGCGTTTTCCGTCGCGAGACGCTGGATTTTGAGGTCGAAGTTTTTATCGAGCGCGAGGGCAATGGCATCCTCCAGTCGGAGAGGGCGTTCCGCGGCCGAAGCGTCGGGCTGACTTTGGGCACGCAGAGCGGCGGTGAACAGGAGGGCGAAAACAAAGAGGCGAACGCGCATGGAGAGGATCAGAAATGTCGAAGAAGCGGACGTAGATGAGAACACAATGGACGGAAAAAAGTTGCGAGCGGGAAGGAATGCGGTGCGGAAAGTGTCGAATCCCGGGCGCTGGCAGGAATGACGGAAGCGAAGGGGGAAGGTTACGAACTGGTGGGACGCGGCGGTCAAGAGAGGCGTCGGTGCAAAAAAAAACCGCCCGGAAGACCGGGCGGTGAGACACGAGCTGCGCTCAGTTTTGCATGGCGCCGGATTTGGCGAGTTCTTGTTGCACGAGCTGTTGGAAGAACGTGTAGCCGTTGGCCGAGGCGTTGGTTTGCGCGATGCGCTTGCGCAGTTCCGCGTATTGCGGATTGGCATCGGACAGATCGGGCAGCGTCTTGGCCTGAGCGTAGGCGATCACGCCTTTGTCGGCGGCGGTGGCCATTTCAGAGACCTGGCCTTGCTCGAGATCCTGAAGCACACGGTAGAGCGTGGGATCGAAATCTTGCGGAGGCTCACGGAGGGTGAAGGCGGGAAGCGTTTTTGTTTCCACCTTCACGCTGGCGGCGGCCGCGGCGGCGGAAGCGGCTTTGTCGAAAGACTCGCCGGCTTTCATGCGGGACTCGATGCCGGAGCGGAGCGTGCGACCGAGCTCGGCGAAGCGGACATCTTTTTGTTGCGCGATGTAATCGGCGGAGACGCGATCGCGGACCTCGGCGAAGTCGGGTTGGCGTGAGGGAATGGTGTCCTGCCAGAAGAGAACGACGCTGCCGGTTTCGGTGGGAATGGCTTCGGAAACGGGACGCTCGGCGTTCAGGCGGAGGGCGGCGGCGGGGATCGCGGGATTGCGGCCGAGCTCGGCGGGCACGTTGTCGTAGCTAAAAGGAGGCGTGTCTTTGAGCGTGACGTTGAACTGCGCGAGGAGCTGATCGAGCTCGGGCGAGTTGGCGGTGATTTTCTTTTCGTAGATCGCGACGGCGAAGTCGTCGGCGGCCTTGGAGGCGACGCGCGCGGCGGCGGCGTTTTTGAGCGCTTTTTCGACATCCGCGCGGACCGCGGCGAAGTCGGCGTCGGGATTTGGGAGCTCGCCGGCTTTGCGTTCGGGAACGGGGAAACGCGTCGGGTTGCTGTCGTAGAAATTGCGGATCTCCTGCTCGGAAGGCGCGGGGAGAACCGACTGGTAATTGTCGGCGGCGAAAGCGGCGTAGCGCACGCTCACCTGCGCGGGGATGGTGTAGCGCAGCGCGTTTTCTTCGAAAAAGCGGGTGAGATCGCTTTCGGTCGGCGTGATGGTGGGCGTGAAGCTCGAGCGATCGATGGTGGCGGTGGCGAGCGTCCAGGAAGTGTCGGCGAGAGCGAGTTCGCGTTTCACATCGGAGGGCAGCGTGTAGCCAGGGCCGACGATAAGGCGGGTGACGCGTTCGATGCGCACGTCGTCAGCGAGGACGCGGAGAACGTCGGCTTGGGAAGGACCGCCGTTCTTGCCGAGTTGCGCGCGGAATTCGGCGTAACGGCTGGCGTCGAATTCACCGTTTTCGCCGGCGAAGACGCGAAGGGTTTTGATGTGTTGTTCGAGCTCGAACTTGGTGGGCTCAGGAACGCGCAGTTGGTTGGCCATGTAGAGGCCGGCGTAGCGGGAGAGCGCGAATTGATCGAACTGCGGAACGGAGCCGGCGGGCATGCCGAATTGGAGTTCGATCGCGATCTGCGCGTCGCGATAAATTTTTTCCACATCCTGTTTCACGCCGAGGTTGCGGTCGAAGAACGGCGTGTTGCGCACGCGTTGATCCGCACGGCCGAAGCCCGAGGAGGCGTTGGTGATGAAAACGAACGAAACAATGATGAGCACCAACAGAATGCCGAAGACGATGCGGTAGTGCTGCTGCAGGTTTTTCTGGATCCAGGAAATCATGTGGGGAAAGGGCGTGACGCTAGGTCGGGCGCCGGGTGTGTCAATGAAGGAGGCAGGCGCCGCGCTATGGCGACGGCGGGAATCTGCGCGGGCGCGGCGGCGCGATCAGGCTTTTTCGACCCGCTGACCCAACGCGAAGGGTGGGTTCGAGTCGTCGAGGAAATGCTCGTTGAAAAGCTCTTCGAGCGATTTGGCGAAAACGTCTTTTTCGCGGAGCGAGCGGATGGTGTTGTGATAGCTTTCGATCAAGGGATCGAGTCGATCGATGCTCTCGCTCGAAGGATCGTCGCCGAGGCTTTCGAAGTGCTCTTTAAAATCGGCCAGCGTGATGTGGTTGAGGGGACGCGCGGGTTGATAAGCGAAATCCGCGGCGGCGGCTTCATCTTCGACTGGCACCGGGCTGACGAGGTGCAGATCGATCAGGCGGTTGAGCGCTTCGTTGATGATCTGCGTCGGGACCTTAATCGCGCTGCCGAGTTGTGTGACGGTGCAAGGGGGCAGGCAGGCTTGAAAACGGCGCGCGATCGTGAGCAACACGCCGAGCGTGAGCCGTTCGCGAGTGGATGCGCTGAGATTGTTCCACGCGGCCTGGCTGTTGCGGTAGTGGACGTTTTGAACCGCGTAACTGATTTGGCCGCCGATGAGCACGACCAACCAGAAAATATAGAGGCCGAACATCAGGATCATCGGCAACGCGAGCGAGCCGTAGAGGCTGTTGGTGAGTTTGACGCGGCTGAGGTAAGCCGCGGCGGCGAGGTTGTTGGCGGCGATGAGAACAGTGACAACCAGCGCTCCGGCGAGGGCGGCACGCCAGACCACGCGGGTGTTTGGGATGTAGCGATAAAACAGCGTGAGGATGCCGACGAGCAACGAGACCGACAGCGCGGGCAGGGCGAGCTTGATCAGTTTCGCGATGTTTCCGCCGATGTGTTCGTCGAAAAACTTGCTGAAAGTTGAGAGCGATAATCCGCCGAGCGCGCCGAAAAAGATGACCGCGCCGAGCGTGAGAATCGTCCAATAAAACACGATGCGTATCACCCATGATCGTCCGCGTCTCACACCCCAGATGTCGTTAAACACGCCCTCAATGGAGGTGAAAAGCAGCAGCACGATCAGGATGAGCGAGATGGCGCTGGTGATACCGCCGCTGGCGCTGGAGCGGGTGGCATTGATGAAGTCGTTGATGTGCGTGACGAGCTCGGGATTGACCGCGGGAGAAGCGGCCGAGAGCGCGTCGGCCTGCGCTTGTGCATGAGGCACGTCGCCCTTCCTGAGCTCTTCATAATGTTCGAGCTGGGGAGCGACGAAGGAGATGAGGTCGTTCAGTTTGCGCGCGACGAGGTCGGTGTTGTTTTCGCTGACAGCGAAACCCGCGATGAGGACAGCGATACCGATGAGAGGGCCGATGCCCAGCAGGCTGCTGAACGCCAGTGCGGCGGCACGGCTCGTGGCGCGTGTTTCCAACAAGCCGGTCCACGTGATAGAGACCACGCGCAACGTGGCATAAAACGCTCCGCGGAAAGAGCGCTCCGCGAGATACGCGGGTTGCCAGATGTCTTTTTGGACCAGCTTAACGAACTGCCGAAAGAGGACGAGAGGTCGCACCATGCGCGATAAATGTGCACCGATGCGGCCCGCTTGGCCAGCGTCAGTTCGTCAGCATGTAATACGCGAAGCCGAGCGAGCCTGCGAGACCCACGCCAACCGCGATGGCGAGCGCGAGGTAGCTGACAAAAACCGTCGCGAGATAAAGTCCGGCGGAAGCCACCGCCACGACGACGACGGGCACGAAGGGGTTCGGCATTTGCATCCAAAACATGATGCCGAGGAAGCCGAGTCCGAGCGCCGCTCTGAAGCGAACAAAGGGATATACGGAAACGGCGCCGAGGCCGATCATCAGTGCGAGGAAGAGATCGACGAGTCCGAAATACAGATACGGTTGGGCGGCGATCTTGCCGAGGTTGAACTCGACGAGCAGTTCGATCGACGGCGCGATGAGCGAAACCGCTAGGATCAAAAGCATCGCGATCGTGGCGTAACGGCCGATGCGGGCGGCGCGTTCGAAGGCGATGGTTTTGTCGCGCTTGTCGGCGGTGTCGGCCGTGCGGCCTTCGGCGGCGGCGAGCATCTCATCGACCGTGATCGGCGGATGCGTGTCGGGGCCGGCGTTGAGCGTGGCGATGCGATCCTTGGGTTTGATCGTAAGACGTTTCTTCTCGGGGAAAACGGCTGCGCGGAGTTCGGGGTTGGCGCCGAGCGCGATCCATTGCTCGGTCCCGGCTTCGTAATAAAGAGTCTGCGGGTCCACTTTGCCGGCTTCGGCGAGGGACACTAATTGTTCCTGAGTGAAGGGGCCGTGCGCTTCGGTTTCGGAGGCAGTCCGGATGTAGAATTCCTGCGTGGCCATGGCGGGCATATGTGGGAGTACGGAGGGTGGGCGGCAAGTGTTTTGTCCCGCTTGGACCGTGGGTTGCGAGCGTGGTTTGCGCTCAGACGCGGAACGGCGCGTTTTTTATGATACGCTTACAGGCGATTTTCGGGCGACCAGGGTAGTTGGTAGTTTGTAATTGGTAGTTGGTGGGCAGCTGGGGCGCGGCGCTCGGGGTACGCCCAATTACCAAATACTAACTACCCACTGCTCGCGCCGATAGGCGCTCACATCCGCTGGAGCGTGCGCAGGCCGAGAAGATTCAGCCCGGTCTCGAGGGTCAGCAGCGTGCGGGCGCAGAGCAGGACGCGGCGGGCGCGGGTGGCGACGTCGTCCACGATGACTTTTTCGGCGGCGTAGAACGCGCTGAATTCGCCGGCGAGTTCGTAGAGATAGAGGCAGAGGAAATGCGGGCGGAGATTGCTCGTGGCGAGCGCCAGGGCATCGGAGAAATGCACGAGTTTGCGCGCGAGCGAGAGTTCGGTCGGCGTCTCGGGCGGCGTGGCGTTTTTCTCGAGATCGGCGAGTGTATCCGATCCGGGGATACCGAGTTGGCCGCGACGGAAAATCGAGTGCACGCGAGCCACGGCGTAGAGGAGGTAAGGCGCGGTGTTGCCTTCGAGCGCGAGCATCTTGTCCCACGAAAAGACGTAGTTGCTGCTGCGGTTCTGCGAGAGGTCGGCGTACTGGACGGCGCCGATGCCGACCGCGCGGGCGATGTCGCGGCATTCGTTTTCCGAGAAACGCTCGGCTTCGGGACGCTCGGCATTTTTGGCGGTGACGACGGCCAGTGCGCGCTCTTCCGCTTCGTCGAGCAAGGCTTTGAGTTTGATGGTGCCGCCGTCGCGAGTCTTGAGCGCTTTGCCATCTTCGCCGGTGACGGCGCCGAAGGTCACGTGGTGCAACTCGGGCAAGCGGTAGCCCTTTTTCGCGAACCACTTTTTCACTGTGAGGAAAAGCTGCTCGAAGTGATCGGACTGACGGAAGTCGGTCACGATGACGATGCCGTGAGCATTGAAATGCTCGACGCGGTAAAGCGCGGTGGCGAGGTCGGTCGAAGCGTAGCCGCTGGCACCGTCGGCCTTGCGGACCATGAAGGGATTGGGGCGCTCGGCGTCGCGTTTGAAGCGCGGATGTTCGTCGTGGAAAACCACGAGGGCGTCGTTGCTGGTTTCGGCGATGCCGGTTTCGGTGAGCTCACGGTAAACGCGCTCGACCTTGTCGTTGTAGAACGACTCGCCGAGGTTGTAGTCGAAGCGAATGCCGAGGCGGTCGTAGATCTGTTGGAACGCGGCGAGCGAGACGTCGGAAAACTTTTGCCAAAGCGCGACGGACTCGGGATCGCCGGACTGGAGTTTCACCAGTTCGCGACGCGCCTCGTCGAGTTCGGGCGAACCCTCGGGCGTGGCGTCGTTGCCGAGTTTGTAAAGACGTTCGAGTTCTTCGATCGGCTCGCGTTTGAGCGCCTCGTGATCGACCCAGCGCTTATAGCCGTAGATCAATTTGCCGAACTGCGTGCCCCAATCGCCGAGGTGATTATCGCGAATGACCTTGGCGCCGCTGAACGCGAGCAAACGACAAATGGCCTCGCCGATCACGGCCGAACGCAGATGACCGACGTGCATTTGTTTCGCCGTGTTGGGCGAGCTGTAATCGACGACCCAGGTCTGTCCGGCGTAGGTGGTCGCGGCGCCGGCGGAGAGTGCGGACGCATCGCGATAAGCCTGCAACCATGCGAGCAATGCGGCGGGTTTCAGCGTGAAATTGATAAAACCGGGGCCGGCGATGGCGGTGTCGAATTGCTCGCGCAGCGAGTCGGGCAGGGCGGCGAGAAGCTTCTCGGCGGCGGCGCGCGGGTTTTGTTTTTCCCGTTTGGCGTAAGCGAGGACGCCGTTGGCCTGATAATCGCCATGGCGAGGATCGGCCGCGCGGACATCGGGCGAAAAAGCCGCGGCATCGAAGCCGGTGGCGGTCGCGGCGGATTTCAGGGCGGCGTCGATATGGGCCGCGAGGTTGAACGGGACGTGCATCCGCTCACACAACCGGCCCGGCGCGCGGCGCGGCAAGACTCAATTTCCACAGAAGGCGAGCCGTTGATCACCAACGGAAAAGGGAAGCGTTTTGCGGTGGATGTCGTCGAAAAAGCTGGCAAACCCCCACAAGCTCGGGGGAGTTTTGGCTCGACTTTTTAACGGAGGAGGTTTGGCTCGTAAACTTTGCTGCCCGCCGGACGGGCTTTTCCTTTTACGCCGTATCACAAATGACAAAACGCACGCTGCCTCCCAGGAGGTTTATCAAACCGACGTTCGAATTCTTGATCGAAAAGAAGCGCGACGGCGGTGAGTTCACCCAAGAGGAAATCCGCTACATCATCGATAGCACGCTCGACGGGGACATGCCCCAGCACCAGCTGGCTGCGCTGGCGATGGCGATTTATTTCACCGGGATGTCGGCGCAAGAAACGGCCGACCTCACCGAGGAAATGATGCTATCGGGCGAAGTGATCGACCTGTCCCACATCGCCAAACCGAAGATCGACAAATACTCGACCGGTGGCGTGGGCGACAAAACCTCGCTCGTCCTCGTGCCGCTCGCCATGGCCAGTGGCGTGGTCGTCCCGATGATGTGCGGTGTGGAGCACGACTACGTGATCAACACGCTCGAGAAACTCGCGGCGATCCCCGGTTTTAAGGGCAATCTCTCCAACGATCAGTTCTCCAATCAGCTTTCCAAGATCGGCGGCGCCATCGTCGCGCAGACCGAGGACCTCGCTCCCGTGGAAGGCAAACTCTACGAACTGCGCAAGGAAACCGGCACCATCCCGAGCCTTCCGCTCATCACCGGTTCCGTGCTTTCCAAGAAGCTCGCCGAAGGTTCCGAAGGGCTCGTGATCGACGTGAAATGGGGCAACGGCTCCTTCATCAAGGATCTCGAACAAGCCAAACAACTCGCTCGCTCAATGACGCGTGTCGGTCGCTCCATGAAGCGCCGCTGTGTCGCGCTCGTGACCGACATGAACCAGCCGCTCGGCGACACCGTCGGCACCGCGCTCGAAATCAAGGAAGCGATCCAGCTCCTCAAGGGCGAAGGTCCGGAGGACATGAAGGAACTCGTCCTCAAGCTCGGCATGGAAATCGTGCGCCTCGCGGGTGTCGCGGGTTCGACGCTTTCGGCCAAACAAACCGTGCAGCGTCACCTCACCGACGGCTCCGCGCTCGAGAAGTTCAAGGAGCTTGTCAAAGCGCAGGGCGGCGATCCGTCATTCATCGATCATCCTGAGAAATTCCCGCAGGCGAAACACGTCCGCAAATTGCCCGCTCCGAAACGCGGCTATGTGCACACCATCAGCGCGGCGATGATCGCGCACGGCGTGCATCTGCTCGGCGCCGGCAAGACCGGCCCGAACGACAAGGTCGATTACTCCGTCGGCGTTTCCGAAATCAAAAAGGTCGGCACCCAGGTCAAACAGGGCGAGCCGCTCATGATGATCCACTACAACGACGAGTCGAAGCTCGAGCAGGCGCTCGAGTACTTCAAGAACGCCTACCGTCTCGCGCCGAAGCGCCCGACCCCGCCGCCGCTGGTGGTGGAGCGCGTCGCCTGAGGCAGACGATCAAATCTCCAAAATACAAAAGCCGACCGGAAATCCGGTCGGCTTTTTTGTGGGGCGGAGTGCTGCGGAGGCCGTGATCAAGTCGAAGTTTACAGGACCTACAGGTCTTGCGGATCCTATAAACAGGCGATGACGGCCTGTATCCAAAAAAGCACTACTTTAGCGGTGTGAGTGTGATCGGGCCGAGCAGGCCGGCGGGCATCACGGGCCAGCTGGCGGCGTCCATTTTCTTGTAGTTCACGTTGACGACGTTCGCGTCGTAGAAGTTGGCCCACTTCACGCCGCGTGTATCCAGATCGCGAATACGATTGGCGGCGAGATTGGTGACTTCGATGGCAAGGGTGTTGCGACCAGGTTTGAGATGCTTCGCGTCGATCCGCGTGCGGAAGGGCAACGACCAGAGGAGATCGACTTCGGTTTCGTTGACGAACACGCGCGCAGTTTCGCGCACATCGCCGAGATCCAGCAACCAGTCGCCGCTCGCGCCAGCGGGCGACGCGGGGAGATCGAAGGTGAGTTCGTAGCGCGCGGTGCCGGCGAAACGCTCGTGCGCCGGGCTCTGCTCAGTCCACGACGCGAGCTTGGAATTGGCGATGCTGAAGGCGGGTGGAAGCTCTGGGCCACCGCGGAGGAAGGTCACACGCCAGTCACCGCTGAGCGGCGTTGGCTCGCCGATGGGGTCGAGATATTTCCAGGCAGGGCCGGTGACGTTTTCTTTCGTGAAGGTGCGGACGAAGATGGATTCGCCGGGGGCGAGTTGGAGGCGAAGCGTGAAGGGTTGAGCGGCTTCAGCGGGCAATTCGATCGTGGAGGGGGCGCGAGCGGCCACACCGGTTTTCCCCGAGCGAGCGTCATAAAAGACAGCCGATTCATCATAGTGCGGGAAGGTCACCGGACCGTCGAATGTGCGATCGGTTAGGTTGGCGAAGAGGAATAAACGCCCGTCGTCCAAGCGGCGTCGCAAGATGCTCAGCGCCTGTTCCGCATGGAAGGCTGGCGGCGTCGCCGTGCGTTCCAAGAGCTGGTCAAGATCGTCGCCATTGGCGGCGGCTCCCTGTCCGATGCGGGCGATGCGGACAGGCGCGCTGTCGTTGAATTTCAATCGGGCGAGAGCGGCGGAGAACTCATGACGGCGCTCATCCAGCCGGGCAAAGCCTGGCACGTCGCGAGGCAAGTCTCCCAGAAAGAGGATGGCTGCGCCTTTCTCTGCCAGATCGACAAGATGCTGAAGTGTTTTTGCCGGCATCAACTTCGCTTGGGGAACGAGAATGCGGGTGTAACGAGCCCCGCTTTGGGTCGTGATCACGCGGTCCTTGACGGAGGCAGCCTGTAGTTGAGCGTCGGATACAAAGTCGAATTGGAATCCTTGGTCGATGAGCTGTTGGGCGAGTTTTCCCGTCGAGGTTTCGGTCAGCCATTCCTTGCCGTGCATGGAGAATTTACGTTCCCAGCCCTCGGCGGTGTGAAGGAGATCGTGGAAGGGCCAATAGACCAAAACGTCGGCATCGGGCTGGCCGCTTTGCAGGAGCGATTGGGCGCGGGTGATGTAGGCGTTGAGGCCGTCGGCGATGTCGCGCCAGAGCGGGTTGCGGTTGTTGTATTGCGTCGAGGCGTAGAAGAGCCAGCCGGGCCAAGGAGCGTCAGCCGGCGAATAAGCGGTGCCGTGATAAAAGACGTGGTTGATGCCGGTGAGAAAGAGCTGATCGAGCTCGGGCTTCATCTGCGAGGGCGCCTCGTGGAAATGTTCACGGAGCCAGGTGAACGTTTCCGAGGAGATGAGCGGCTTGCCGGTGACGTGTGCGGCGGACGCGGCGAAGCGGTTGATGAGCGGTTGTGTTTCGTTGTAGCTGATTTCGCCGGGCGTGAAGCGATAGCAGGGAATGGGGAAGTTGGTGGCGCCGAAGACTTCGGTTTCGGGCACATCGGCTAGCGCGTAGAGATCGAGGAGATTGGCGGGAGCGCCATGACCTTGGTTGCGAACGACGCCGCCCTGGCTGCGCACCCAGTCGCCCCACGCGTGCATGTAGTCCATGTGGAGTTGCGCGAGGACTTCGCGGTAGTCGGATTTGATGCGGGCGATTGTATCCGAATTTCCACTACCGCTGAGCGTATCGATGTGTGCGGTGAGATCGTAGCCGTGCATCTCTTTGAATTTTTCGAGAAGCGCAGGCGTCCAGTTGGCGGTGTACTCGAAGGAGTCGTGGAAATGGCCGTGGATCGCTCCGCGTGGGAGTGAAGCGAGCGCTTTGTCGAAATGTGCGAGATAGCGTTTGATCGCGTCGGGCGAGTACGGATCGAGAACGAGGCCGGCGGCGCCGGGAGCGGCGCGTTTGACTTTGAAGCCCGTGAGGCGCGGTGTGAATTGGCCGTCCTTGATTTCGATTTTCAACTCGGCGTCTTCGACTGGCGTGAAGGCGCCGCCAAAGGGCCAGCCGGTGCCGGTCGCCATGTCGACGGCGAGACCGAGGCGTTTGGCTTCGGCGGTCGTGTGGGCGAGCATCTCAATGTATTTCGGCGAGAGAAAATCGATGAAACGCTCTTCGTAACCTTTCGCTCCGTAGATGGGCGTGATTTCGACGCCGCCGAGTCCGGCTTCAGCGAATTCGGTGAGCTCGCGCGTGAGGTTTTCTTTGTCGACGGCGGAGCCCATCCACCACCAGCGAGTCCAGGGCTTGTACTCCCGTTTTACCTCGGGCCAGGCGAGGGGATTGTCAGCGGAGCGAGCGGGTTGGTCGGAGCCGAAAGCAGCGATGGCTAACGTGGAGATAAAAGCAGTCGCGAGGAGCGACGGAGACAGGATGGGGCGCATGATTGAGTGCAATTTCGATGGGCGCCCGGGGCAACGGGCAATGGGCGGGGCGATGGACAGTCAACGCGTTCCGTCGCTATCGGGGAGCGGCCCGGTAGCGTTTGCGGGAGCACTGGTGCGAGCACGCGCGGTCCGTTCGCGATCATGCCTTCAACGAATCCATCATCAGCGAGCCGTCTTTCGCGCTGGTGGCGCCGAAGTCGCGGCGTGCTGGTGATCGTCGTTTTGCTGGTAGTGGCGTTGCGCTTTGCGCTGCCGTACATGCTGGAGTCGGCAATCAATCGGCGTCTGCAAAATATTCCTGATTATTCGGGCAGCGTTGGGGACATTGACCTCCATTTGTGGCGCGGTGCGTATCAACTCGAGGAGGTTGAAATTCGCAAAACGAGCGGCGAGGTGTCGGAGCCGTTTTTTGCGGCGAAGAAGATCGATTTTTCGCTCGCATGGCGGGATCTGTTTCGCGGGCGCATCGTGGGCGATATCGAGTTGGAGGAAGCTGCGTTGACGCTGGTAAGTGGTCCCACGGCCGAGAGCAGTCAGAAGGAGGGCGACCGACGCTGGCAGGAAGTGATCGAGGATCTTTTCCCGATCGAGATCACGCGACTGGAGATCGACGACAGCGTTATCCGTTTTTTGGATACAACTGCCGATCCCAAGGTGGATATCGAGATCCGCGATCTCGATGCGACCATCACGGGCTTAAGAAATCGCCGGAAGGCGACGGAGGAAGGAATGCCGGCGCACGTGTTGATCGAAGGCACGACGATCGGCGACGGCGATCTGCGGCTGATGGGCGGAGTGGACTGGTTGGCGGAACAGCCGCGTTTTAAGTTGGATCTCGAGCTGCGCGACGTGGATTTGCGGGCGCTCAACGAGTTCTTGCTCGCGTATGCGAATGTCGATGTCTCGCGCGGCAAGTTTCAGCTCTTTCTCGAAGTCGCCGCGGCCGATGGGCGTTACGAAGGTTATATCAAACCGTTTTTCGAGGACCTCGATTTCAACAACGTCGCCGACGAAAACAAACCCGTCACGCAGCGCATTTGGGAAAACATAGTCGGGGCGCTCGCGCACTTGGTGAAAAACAAACCGCGCGATCAGGTGGCGACGCGCGTGCCTTTTGCGGGTGAGTTTGGAGATGCGGACATCGGGCTGCTCGCGGCGATCGGCAATCTGTTGCGTCATGGTTTTGGCCAGGCGCTGTCGGAGCGATTGGAAGGCGATATTTTCACGCCGGACGAAGGCGGCGTATTAAAACCCGATGAAGCGGCCAAAGAAGGATCCGCGCGGGACGAATCGAAGACGCCGGATGAGGACAAGCCGCTGCGTCCCGAAGGAAAACCATGAACAAGCTCGTGTAGTGGAAAACCACTACAAGCGATTATTCGTCGGCGTGTGCGCGGTCTTGCGGTTCGATGTGAGCGAGATCGTGTTCGCGCTCCGGTGCTTTCAACACGCGATAAATGCACCACGAGAACAGCGTGAGCACGCCGCCGACGGAAAGGATGAGACTGATCCAGCCACCAGGGGTCATGAGAGTGTCAGTTACGGCCAGGGGAGGGTGGACGAGTCGTCCAGTTTTTCCCTGCCAGATGCGTGAGGGTTAAGATCGATACGAAGAGCGCGCCGATGAAGAGGACGCCGGCTCGCGCGACTTGACTGGGTTCGGGGCCGATGAGATCGCGCACGTAGCTGGTGGGCTCGAAGCGCGCGGCTTCGCCGAACGCGAAGTTCCAGCCGAAGACATTGTTCAGCAGGAAGAGGACAAAGACGGCGAGGAGGAAGGTCGGCGTGACGTATTTGATGACGAACTTGAAGACCGACGGCGCGCGGATCACGGCGCCCTCGTGCATGAGCTGCCACCCTTTTTCCACTCCGATGCCCCATGCAAAAACGATGATGAGGATCGTGGCCTGAACGAAGATCATCAAGGTGCCCGCCCAGAAATCGAAGGTGTCGAGCGCTTTCAAATCCTTCGAAAAATACCACACGAAGAGCGAACCGCAGGCGGTGACGAGGCCGAGGAAGGCGACGGAGGCTTTTCGCTTCAGGCCAAAACCTTCTTCGAGAAACGCGATGCCGGGTTGAAGCATGGAGAGCGAACTCGTGATCGCGGCGAGGAAGAGAAGAATGAAGAAAATCGTGGCGAAGATTTCACCTCCCGGCATGCGCGCGAAGACTTGCGGAAGCACTTGGAAACCGAGACCGAAGGTTCCCTGGCCGACGATGCCGGCGGCTCCGAGAAACATGAACGCCGCGGGAATGGTGATGAGTCCGCCGAGACCGACTTCGCAGACCTCATTCGTCGCGCAGGCGGTGAGCGAGCTGAGCACGACATCGTCTTTGCGGGAGAGATAGCTCGAGTAGGTGATGATGACGCCGAAGCCGATGGAGAGCGTGAAGAAAATCTGGCCGGCGGCGGCGAGCCAGAGCTGCGGGTTTTTCAGGCCTTCCGCGATGTCGCGCGGATTCCACATAAAGCCGAGACCATTGATCACGTTTTGATCGGGCTTGGCGGGATCGGGCGTACCGAGCGTCAATACACGCACCAAGACGATCACCGCGATGAGAATCAGCGCGGGCATCGCGTATTTGCAGACCGTTTCGATGCCTTTGGAGATGCCGCGGTAGATGAAGTAGAAGTTCAGCACGAAGACGATGAGGACAAAAATCCCGACGTCGTAGATGCCGAAGCGCAGCGCGACACCGTCCGTCATCGCGCCCGTGAAGTTGGCAAAAAACTCACCGTAGTTCAGGCCTGGCTGGGACAGGTTACCGACGGCCGCGTTGAGCGCGTAACCCAGGCACCACGCTTCGATGTAGCAGTAGTACGTGTAGATGACGATCGGGATGACCAGGCCAATGGTGCCGAGAAATTTCCCGTAACGGCTTTTCACGATCGCATGGAAAATGCCGGGCGATGATCGATAGCCGAGGCTGCCGCCATGGCGACCGAAGGTCCATTCCGCCCAACCGATCGGGATGCCGATGAGGAGGAACGAAATGAAGTACGCGATCATGAACGCGCCGCCGCCGTATTGAGCCGCGAGACCGGGGAAACGCAGGAAATTTCCCAAGCCGACAGCGCTGCCGGCCACGGCCAGGATGATGCCGAGGCGGGATGACCAAGCCTCTTTGGGGTGAGACATGGCGTCCGAGCTAACAGTGGATGCGCCGACTGCAACGGGGATTTTCGCAACAGCCGCTTAAATGAGGGCTTTGGCGGTCATTGATGAATTCGCGTAATAAAGCGCGCTATTGCCACGCCGCCGCAGGCTGCTGAATTGAGCCGCACATTGAACCTGATCGATCGGCATATTTTGCGTGAATGGCTGGGCATCTTCGGGCTGGTACTGCTCGCCACGCTCGGACTGCTGCTCATCCAAACGATGTACGACGACTTCGAGGACCTGATGCGGTACGATGCCGGGTTCGCGAACACGGTGATGTATTTCGCGATCAAGGTCCCGAGCTTCCTCGGCGTCGTGTTGCCGGTGGTGCTGTTGGTGTCGTTATTGTATGCGCTGGGACAGTTGCATCGCTGGAACGAAATCACCGCGATGCGCGCGGCGGGGCTCGGTATCTTTCGCATCACCCGTTCGATTTGGATGGCGGGACTGGTGCTGTGCGGCGTGATGTGGGGACTTAATGCCAGCGTGGTGCCGTGGTCGGTGGAAGCGTCGGCGTCGCTGATGGACTATTTGAAATACCGTCACGCGACGTCGGCGGGCGAGACCACGATGGGCGGCGTGTCGCAAGTGGTGACATTCGACAATCAGCGTCAGGGCCGCATGTGGATCATGAACCGGTATAACCGGTATGCATTTCGTGGATACGGCGTGACGGTGTCGGAGCTCGATCTGCAGCGTCGCGAAAAACTCCGCATCTACGGCGCGCAGGCGAAGTACGATCCGGCGGAGGGTACGTGGACGTTCTATGACGGACGTGAAACGATGTTCGACACGACGACGGGCGATGTGATCACGAGCCGGCCATTCGCGGAGCGAGCGTTTCCGTACTTCAAAGAAGATCCGGCGCTGATGACGGTCTTCGACGTGAAGCCGAAGGATCTTTCGTTTTTCCAACTGCAGCGGATCATCGATTATTTCCGCGTGGAGGAGAATCCGAAGGTCACGATCTACGCCGTGCGTTATTACAGCCTGATCGCCGACACGCTGGTGCCGTTGATCGTGATCGCGTTGGCGATCCCGTTTGCGGTGAGCGGCGTGCGCGTGAATCCGGCGGTCGGCGTGTCGAAGTCGCTCGGATTGTTTCTCGCGTATTATGTTCTGCTGCAGATCGGAAACGCGCTGGGTATGCGCGGCACCATCGATCCGGTGACGGCGGCGTGTTTGCCGAGCGCCGCGATGCTGGCGGTCGGCGCTTGGCTGACGATGCGGATGCGCTGAAGGCGTTCAGCGTTTCCACATTTCTTCGCTGCGAACGAGGACCGCGTACGCGGACAACTCGCCTTCGGGTGAAACGAAAAACACATCGCGGAACGCGCCGGGTGGAACGTCGAGCTGATAGAAGTACGGGCTGTTGGGCGTGTTTTCGCCGCGCATGCGAAATGAGCAGGCGATCTCCGCGGGCAGCGGACGACTGCTGACATTGCGGATGCGCGCCCAGATGCGAAGACGACCATCATGCAGCGGATGTGCCTCCACTTTGAGCAGACGCACTTCCGACGTGTAGGCTTTGGCGAGAGCGGCGGATACCGGGACGAGCACGATGCCCGTCCAATCGCGCACCACGAGTTCCGTGGAATTGCCGTCGGCGGTGAGGCCGGTGGGCGGCGGAAGATTGGCGGCGTTGTTGCCCTCGATACGCGGCGCGGCGGCGCCGGGGTGAAGTGACGCGAGCGCGGAAGGGAATCCGGTCGATTCGGCGAGATCGTGCACGGTGTTTCCGCCGACGCCGTGCGTGAAGCGGTAAACAACGGCCTCGACCTCGGGAGAAAGTTTGAGCGGCGCGGGGGCCGGCGTGTCGGCGAGCACTGGCTCGACAGATGGCACTAGTGTTGAGCCGGCGGTTCCTGTCGATCCGGGCGACGACGTCGACGATGCCATGGGCGCATTGGGAAGCGTCAGCGAGGGCATCGAGGGTGTCGTGCCAGAGGCCGTGGCTGAGGTGTTGTTTTTTTGCGAAGAGTCCGGCGAAGCGCAGCCGACGAGGACGAGGAGGGCAACAGGGAGAACGGGGAGAAATTTCATGCGGAGAATCGGTGCTAACGCACGTACGCATGGCACGCGCGGAAACGACTGGAGTCGTGAATGGCGCGAGCGAGAAGCGCGGAATTCGCAGAAAACCGTTAAAGTGATTCAGCGAACCGCGGTATGATCGCAGCGGAGCATCAATTGCCGCTGAATTGCTCGACGAGACGGCGCCAGGCGCCTGTGCCGGGCCACAGCAGGACAGCCCAGATGATCACGCAGTTGAGGTAACTGATGAAGACGGCGGCGCTGGCCATGTCTTTGACGCGCTTCGCGAGCGGATGATGTTCCGGCCGCAGATAATCGAGCGTCCACTCGATCGCCGAGTTGAGCAACTCGACGATCACGATCAACAGAAGCGAACCGATCATCAACGCGGTCGAGACGGCATTGACGGGCAGGATGATCGCAAAAGGCACCAGAGCGACGACGAACAAAAGATCCTCGCGAAAGGACGGCTCGTGTCGCATCGCTTCGCGAAAGCCCTCGATCGAATAGCGGATCGAGGCGAGGAAGTTGCGAAACGTGCGTCGCTTGGAAGTCGGATCTGGCTCGTGCGCTGGAGGCGGGGTGTGCACGCTGGGAACTCAACGCGGACGGCGCGGCGGGGAAAGCGCGAACTCGGTGAAATCGTTGATCACATCCGGGTACGGGCGGTCCTGTTTGTAGATTTGCAGGATGCGTGCATGTTCGTAATCGGTCGTCGGGAAAATGCGCGCCGGCTCTCCGGGGAGAAAAATCGCGGTGAAGGCGCGTTCCCGTTCAACCAATCGGCGGATGACGATCATGGTTGTATCCGTGAAACGGATACGTCCGCGATTAAGGCGCGGACGGCGCCGGCGGGGTGGGTTGTTTGATCGGCACGAGGGTGATGGTGCGGGTTTCCTTCCTGCCGTCGACCTGGAGCGTGACGGTGACGGGAATCTCTTCACCGCTGACGCCGAGGAGCGAAACCATCGGGTCGGGCTGACCGGATTCGCCGCTGGCGATGGTGATGGTTTCCGGTTGGACCACGAAGTTGCCGAGATAGGAACGGCACTCGAGGAAACTGACGGTGACCGGATCGTTGCCGATGTTGTGGACGCGCAGACGCAGCGCGACGGGGGGTAACGTGCTGTTGCGCATGCGGGGGAGGAAGAGGCCTTGTTCTTCCTCCTCGGCGATCTCGCGCGCGAATTGATCGGTGTAGATGACCGTGGCGAAGGGATTTTCTTCGTTAACGCGCGGTTTGTAACCGGGCTTGACCATACGCGGACGGAAACCGCGGCCGAGGTTTACTTCGACCAGGAGGCGATCGTCGAAAAAGGTCGTCTCGGCGAGCATGGTGGGCGGGGCGGGTTTCGACGCCTCCGCGATGCTCGCTTCATCCGCGACTTTCCGATCACTGACGCAACCGGGGAACAAGGACGCGCAGGCGATGAAGGACACGAGGGCGGAGAAGCGGAAACGGGACGATGCGGGCATGGACAAAAACAGGGTTGAGGGGAGATGGCGGGCGCGAACGCGAAGGTTCAAGCCCAGTTGTAGTTAAAACTGATGCTGATCCGTTCGTCGTCCACGCGATTCGACGGGACTTCGTGACGGAGCCAGCTTTCGAACAAAATGACATTCCCCGCTTCGGCCGGGTAGGTGACGTGCGTGCGGTTTTCGTCGCGGGCATTGGCGAGCTTGGGTGGCGCGGCCATGAAGCGGTCGAGACGCGGATCTTCGAATTTGAGACCAGGACAGCCCTTGGGCGTCCGGACGTAGTACGTGCCGCTGATGAAGGCGAGCGGGTGCAGGTGCAAGCTGTGCGCGGCGGTGGGGGGCATGATGTTGACCCAGCAATCGGTCATGCGGATTTGTCGACCGCGGAGATCCATATCGAGTGCTTTGGCGAATGCGCGCACGTGGCGGGCGATCTTTTTTTCCAGCTCGGCAAACGATGACGAAAAGAGATGGAGCTCGTTCATCGAGGCGTAGCTCGTGTAGCCGCCGGGGTAGTTGGTCGCGCTCCACTTGCGGCCGGCTTCGTCGAATTCGCGGATGCGGGCGCACTCGTCGGCGAGATCGTCATTGAGGCGGGCGATGCCGGATTTTTGGAGTTTCTCGCAATAAAGGAAGGTCGGAAACCAGGCGCGGAGGGACATTGCTGGAGAAAATGGGGGCGCGAAGGGTTTGGGGGAAAGCGGAAAAATCGATCGAGGTGATGTGGAACGCGGATGCACGGGTGTGAGCCACAAAAAAGCCGCGCTCCTTGCGGAGCGCGGCGAAGCGTTGATAGGGGAAATTGAAATCAGGCGGTCTCCGCAGCTTTCTTGGCCTTGTGGCGGCGGTGCGCGATCAGACCGAGGAGAGCCGCGGCGCCCATCAGGCCGTAGGTGGAGGGCTCGGGTGTGGCGGGAAGGTCGCCATCCGAGGGCGGACGGAAGCTGGCCATGCCTTTGTCCCAGCCGCCGTTGGGAGTACGGGTCTTGGTCACGTCCTTCCACTGTCCGAACTTGTTCTTTTCGCGGACCGTGTAGGTCTCGGTCACTTCGCGCCAGTAAACGGAGATGTAGTTGTCGCCGAAGAAGTCCTTGTAGTTGTCCTCGGTGATGTCGTGGTTTTTGAACTTGAAGGTGAATGTCGCGATTTCGCCGTAGCGGATGCCTTGGTTGACATTGTCGAGACCGGCGGCGTCGGCAGAAGGCGTGTCTTTGGTGGAAACGCCGAAGTCTTGGTCATACTTGGTGCCTTGGTGGGCGAGGGTGTAGTGTGCGTGTTCTTCCCAGAAGGAACTGCTGCTGCCGTTGATGACGCGTTGGGTAGTGGAGACTTGGGTGTGACCGGTGTTGCGCTTGTTCCAGACGACGGTCGTGTCCACGTCGGAAGTCCGCAGGCCCGTGAAAGGCGTGTTGAAGCCGAAGCTGACGATCGTGCCCTTGGTACCCAAACCCTGTGCATTAATCGCGACGGTGTTGTCGACGCGGATGGTCAGCGTGTTGCTAGCGATATCGATTTCAAAATAGAAACGTGCCACCACGCCGGTGCCGAAGTCGCCAGTAACATCTTGTGTGTGCAAATAAACCTGTGCCCGCGCGGCCGGGGCAATCGCAAGCCCAAGAAGGCCAAGGAGGAAGAGTGCGCGTATAAATTTCATAGGTTTTCCCTTTGTTAAGAGAAACTCTATGGCATTTAGGGGGATCCCGGTATCGGGGTCTCCCCTAACGGGGTCGGCGGTTTTCCCGCGTTTGGTGCGCGTTTTCGGGAGATAACCCTGGCGGCTGCTGGGATGAACGTACTACAAGCCTATGCTAACGAGGATAATGCAGATTTAATTGCGAACGATTCATCGGAAATTTCTGAGGACATTCCTAGGGGAATCGCCTTGAGGTTTCTAGAGGGTGGTAGTCGCTGGCTTCGTATTCGCGCCGTGTTCCTCAATGAGGCGTCTGCACCTTTGCACCCTTCGGCTGGCCGATGGCGGCGAGAAGTTCGCCGAACCACGGGGTGTCGATGTCGAAGGGTTTTCCACCTTTGATGCGAGTGAACTCGATCGCGCGGAGAACGCCGCCTCGATCTTCGTCGTGACCGATGACGCCACTTTCGCGGCGGAGCGCGCATTCGACGGCGAGGTCGGTGCAGCTCTTGATGAGGCGAAGATCGTCGACATTGGCGGCGGCTGCACGGGCGAAGTAACCGGATTTTTGAACGAGTACTTTTTCGGCGCCGAGGGCTTTGGCGAACTGCTCGCCGAACCATTTACCCGGGTTCACGGCGTCGAGCTTGATGTGCCCAAACGCGTCGCGCGGCACTTCCTGACCTTTGGCCTGCATTTCGGCGACGATGCTTTCGACGCCGGCGCCTTCGGAGATGAAGATGTTTACGTTGTCCACCTTGTCCATGACCGCTTTGAGGCGGGCGGCTTCGGCGGCGATATCGATGGCCATTTCGGGGACGTACACGGCGTGGACGTCGTGGCATTCGCGTGCGAGGCCGATGCCGGGGACGAACTCCGCGTGTGCGATCAGCTCGCGATAGCGCTGCGCGGTGGCGGCGGTGAGCCAGCCGCAATTGCGTCCCATCACTTCATGGATGATGAGCATGCGCGGATTGGCGTTATGTTCGGCGACGACGTTCTTGAAATAACGCGCGCCTTCTTCGGCGGCGGTCCAAGCGCCGAGCGATTGGCGGATGGGAAACACGTCGTTGTCGATCGTCTTGGGCAGACCGATGACGGTGAGGCCGTAATTGTTTTTCGCGAGGAACGCCGCGAGATCGGCCGCCGCGGTGTTGGTGTCGTCGCCACCGATGGTGTGGAGAATATCGACGCCGTCTTTTACGAGCTGGTCGGCGGCGACTTTTTGCGGGTCCTGGCCTTCTTTGACGAGGCCGCGCTTCACGCAGTCTTTGATGTTGGTGAGTTTGACGCGGGAGTTGCCGATGGGCGAACCGCCGTAGCGGTGGAGCAGGTGGGCCTTCGCGCGGATCTCCGGCGTGATCGTGTAGCTATCGCCGAGCAGGAGGCCTTTGTAGCCGCCGCGGTAAGCGATGATTTCGATGTCGGGCGCGATCTCGGTGTAGCGCTCGATGAGGCCGCCGACGGCGGAGCTAAGGCAGGGGGCGAGGCCACCGGCGGTGAGCAAGGCAACTTTTTTCGGGCGAGCGGGCGTGGTCATGACACAAGAAAACGGAGAACGGGCGCGTCGGGTTCAGTGAGAACACAAAACGATCGGCGTGCAGTCTTGAGTGAAGGCTGGCGCGTCGGCGAGCCGCGAGGCAGCGCGGCTCTTGGCGAACAATGTGCGCAGGTTGACCGCGCGCTCAGTTGTTGCCGAAAAGAAAACCAGCGCCGGCGCCCACGCCGGCCTCTTCTTTCTCCTCGGCTTCTTCGTCGGGAAGTTCTTCGAGCGGCGCGAAACGCTCGGAGGTAAAACCGAGCTCCTGTTGGCCGGCGTGAAACGGATCCGGCGGATTCACGAGCTCCTCAAGGAGCAAGCCGACGGTGGCGGTGTCGCCGCCTTTGACCACTTTCTCGCGGCCGAGGAAAACCTCACGAATGGTGTACGTGACGCCCTTGACCGGCAGCTGTTTGTAGATCGCGCGGATGAAATCGTTGAAGGTGTCGTTTATGCAGACGACTTTCTGGCCTTTAACCATGAGGCAAAAATGAAACGCGGACGTGCGTTTCCGCAATCGCGGAAGTGGGCGCTCACACGGGACGAGCAAAAAGGCGCGCCCGATGTGGACGCGCCTTGAGAAAAAACGGAGCGATCGGCGGGCGTCGCTCAGACGCCGTTGGCGACGTATTGGGCGAGGAGATTTTCGAGGTATTCCTGTTTGCCGCTCCTGGGTGTCGGTTCGCCGAGTTTGGTGAGGACGAGTTTCTCCAACTCCTTGAAACCGACTTTGCCCTTCTCGATATCTTTGCCGAAGCCGGAATCGAACGACGCATAACGCTCGGCGACGAAGCGGTCGAATTTGCCGTCGGCGATGATCTTTCGCGCCAGTTTAAACGCGAGGGCGTACGCGTCCATGCCGCCGATGTGGGCGTGGAAGAGGTCTTCCAAGTCGATCGAAGGACGGCGGAGCTTGGCGTCGAAATTGAAACCGCCCGAACCGAGGCCGCCGGCCTTGAGGATGGAGATCATGGCGAGGGTCAGTTCGCGCGCATCGGTGTTGAACTGATCGGTATCCCAGCCGAGGAGCGGATCGCCGGTGTTGGCGTCGATCGAGCCGAGCATGCCGGCGGCGGCAGCGACTTCGATCTCGTGTTGGAACGTGTGACCGGCGAGCGTCGCGTGATTGGTCTCGATGTTGAACTTGAAGTGCTTCGCGAGGCCGTAGGTTTTCAGGAAGCCGATGCAGGTCGCGACGTCGAAGTCGTACTGGTGCTTCGTCGGCTCCTTCGGTTTCGGCTCGATGAGGAACTGGCCTTTGAAGCCGATCTCTTTCGCGTAATCGACGGCCATGCCGAGGAAGCGCGCGAGGTGATCCTGTTCGCGTTTGAGGTTGGTGTTGAGAAGCGTTTCGTAGCCCTCGCGGCCGCCCCAGAACACGTAGTTTTCACCGCCGAGCTCGAGCGTGACCTCGAGCGCTTTTTTCACCTGCGCGGCGGCATAGGCGAAAACATGCGCGTCGGGGTTGGTGGACGCGCCGGCTTGGTAGCGCGGATTGGTGAACAGGTTCGCGGTGCCCCAAAGCAGTTTGATGCCGGTGGCTTTCTGGAGCTGTTTCGCGTGAGCGATGAGCGCGTCGAGATATTTGTTGGACTCCGCGAGGCTCTTGCCTTCCGGCGCGATGTCGCGGTCGTGGAAACACCAGAATGGCGCGCGGATTTTTTGGAAAAATTCGAACGCCGCATCCATGCGTAGTTTCGCCACGGATACAGGATCTTTGCCGCGCTCCCACGGACGATTGATGGTGGCGGTGCCGAACGGATCGGAACCCGCGCCGCGGAAGGCGTGCCAGTACGCGATGCTGAAGCGCAGATGTTCCGAGAGGGTTTTGCCGTCGATGACCTCGTCGGGGTTGTAGTATTTGAACGACAGCGCGTTTTCGCTGCGGGGGCCTTCGTAGGCGATCGTGGAAATCGCCGGGAAGTGGGCTTTTGATTTTTTCATGGATACGTGTGGTTGAGGGGAAAGGGCCGTGCGTCGTGTGGCGCTCAGTGCGGCGGCGGACCGAGCGTGTCGCCCGGCACGAAGGTGGTTTCGACGAGGATTTTTCGCGGCAACGAACGCGGTTGCAGAAGGCGACTCACGAGACGGGCGACGGTGGAGGCGCCGAGTTCTTCGTTGGGCACGCGCAACGTCGCGAGTGCGGGAAACCCGGGAGGCGCAGCATTGCCGTCGAAACCGGTGACCGAGCAATCGCGCGGGACTTCGACGCCGCGTGCACGAAGATCCGCGATGAGTTGATAGGCTTGGTGGTCCGCGGCGCAGACCCACGCCGTGACGCCACCGCGACGCGTGGCCGCGGCGACGGCGTCGGCCAGTGTATCCGTGGAAGCATGACGCGGCTGCGCGGCGTGAAGATTAAACGTCCAGCGCGGATCGAGCGGCAGCCCGTGCTCAAACAACGCCTCCGCATACGCGCCGAAACGTCGTGAAGCCCACACGCCGCCGGTCGCGTAGGCCCACGAAACAAAACCGATGCGTTTGTGGCCGAGCTCGACGAGACGGCTCACCAGACCGCGCACGCCACCGTGATCGGTGTCGATGACATCGAGCGGTGCGTCGCGGTATTCGGTGAGGATCGAGACGGCGGTGAGTTTGCGGGCGATCATTTTCACCGCGTCGATCGGAAAGGGATAAACGAGGATCACGCCGCGCCAACCGGCCTTGCGGATTTGGCGAAAAAGTTCGCGCCGTCCGGAGTCGTGCGTGAGCGACGACGGATCGATCGAAAGCACATCCACCGCGAGATGTTCGATCGCTGCGCGCTGACGAATGCCCTGAAGCACCAGCGGAAACGTCGCGCGATCGGCGGCGACGAGCGGCGATCCGATCAAGACGCCGATCGTCAACGGCGTGGAGCGACGCGAACGCCGCACGCTGCGTGTTGGCGCACGTCCGTAACCAGCGGCCGCCGCCGCCGCGAGGACACGCTCGCGCGTTTCGGCGCTGATGGCCGGATGATTGGAGAGACTGCGCGAAACCGTGGTGCGCGAAATTTTCAGCTTTCGAGCGATAGACTGCTGATTCACGGGGCGCATGGCAGGGCGAAGCGCTCACTTCATTTTTGTCACACGACCGGGCAAGCAATAAGTTATGCACATAAATGCATATAATAAGTGTCGTTTTGATCAATTTACCTATGATAAATGGATATATAAAGTTGTGCACATAAATCTGCATTTGGCGCGAACAAAGCGGCGAAATTCCATTTCGAAATCCCCGTTTGTGCGTGAAAATGCGCGGCGTGCTCCCGCTGATTTCGCGAAAAAGAAAGCGCGAGCGCGGATGTGTGCGAAAAAGCCTGTGTTGACGGTGGGCGGGGGTGTCTGATTTTGCGGACGTTTTTTAAAGCAGAACCTCATGGACGAATCCGCCGCCTCCGCTCCCAATCCCAAGCTCGCTGAAGCCCTTGCCTTTTTGCAGGCGGCGGAGCAATCGGCTGCCGCTGGCGATCCTTCGCGGATCGCGTGGACGTTGCAGCAATTTGATGAAGGCCTTTCGCGGTTGCGTCCGTTCGCGGAGCAAGGCGGCGAACCTTTGCGCTGGTTTTCCTTGGCGCTTTTGGGGCGCGCCAATGTGCATCGCAGTCGCGGTCCGGAAGGTCTCACCGATGCGCTCGCAGGTTATGACGAAGCGATTCGCGTGATCGAAGCGACGTCGGCCACCGGACCATCGGAGGAAGTTCGCCGCGATGATCTGGCGAATGTCTGGCTCAATCGCGGCCTCGCGCTGCTCGCGGCCGCCGCTCCGGAAAAACTCACGGAAGCGGTGAAGGCGTTTGATACCTGCATCGCGCTGCGCCGCGACCTGCCGGCAGGACCGAATCACCAGTTTCATTTTGGATTGGTCGCGGGCTGGATGAACCGCGCGGACGCGTTGACACGAATCGGCACGCCCGAAGCGCTGGCCGATGCGCTCAAGAGTTACGACGAAGCGCTCGCGGTGCTGAAGACCCTGCCGGTCGACGAAAACGATTGGTTCCGTCATCGCCTCGCGGTCGCGTGGATGAATCGCGCGATCACGCGTCAGGCGATCGGCGGCGAGGGCACGGTCGCGGAAACGCTCGCGGGTTTCGACGAAGCGGTCGCGCTGTTGAAAGATCATCGTTTGCTCGAGCGTCCCGAAGGCCGGCATCTGTACGCCTGCGTGTGGTTGAACCGCGCGGGACTCCTGTTGGCACAGGCGCCGGAGCGCGTTGCCGAAGCGCGCGAAGCGGCCGTCGCCGCGCGCGAGATTTTGCGCCCGATGGAGCGCGAACAACCCGGCCTCACCGACGTGGCGCTCAAAGCACGCCATGCGCTTTGCCGCGCGCTTGCGACGGAGCTGGCGGCGATGCCCGCCGGCGCGGATGTGCGCGAAAAAGTCGGCGAAGCGACCGATGCCGTCGACGAAGGGCTCGCGCTGGCGCGCATCTGGGAAGACCGCGGACTCACGATTTTTAAACCGATCGAGGCGGAGCTGTTTCGTTTCGGCGCGCAGATTTTCCAAAAACATCAGCCGCATTTCCTCGCGGAGTTTGTGTTGGAAAATCTCGATCCCGAACGTTCGCCGGCCGCGGCGCGCGCGAGTGCGCCGATGCTGCAAGCAGGCTTTGAAAGCATCGCGCGGAGTTTGCAGGAATTGCAGGCGCGCGGTTTTGCCGAAATCGGCAATCCCGGCATGGAGCGCACACTGGAGACGTTGAAAGAGTTGCGCGCGGCGGAAGAACGTTTGCGCCAGATTCGCGCGCGTGCACGTCCGCGTGCGTGAGCGACGCATTGACCGGCCGACCTAAGCGGGCTTTAACGCTCCGCTTATGTCAGCCACGTTGACCGTCCAACTAAGCGAGCGCAGCTATCCGATCTATTTCGCGGCCGAACTGGCCGGCGTGGTTCGGGAAAAACTCGACGAACTGCGCGCTGCGGGCCGCAAAGTCGTCGTGCTGACCGATGCCAATTTGATCGCGCATCAAGAGGCGGTCGTGCGCGCGATGGTGGGCGATGCGCCGTTGCTTGTGTTGAAACCGGGTGAACAAGCGAAGTCGCTCACCGAGCTGGGCAAAGTTTGGGATTTCATGGCGGAACATCGCGTCGATCGCGCGGGTGCGCTGGTGGCGATCGGCGGCGGCGTGATCGGCGATCTCGGTGGATTTGCCGCGGCGTCGTTTTTGCGCGGCATCGATTTTTATCAAATCCCCACGACGCTGCTTGCGATGGTCGACAGCTCGGTGGGTGGGAAAACCGGCATCAATTTGAAGGCGGGAAAAAATCTCGTCGGCGCGTTTCACCAACCGCGAGCGGTGTACATCGCGACCGCGTTGCTGGAAACGCTGCCGTTGCGTGAATTCGCCGCGGGCATGGCCGAAGTGATCAAATACGGCCTGTTGGGCGATGCGGAGTTGTTCGCGCGTCTCGAACGCGCGCCGCTCGGTGTGCGGAGTCCGGAACTCGCGGAGACGATTCACCGCTGCTGCGCGATCAAGGCGCGCGTAGTCGAAGCGGACGAACGCGAACTCGCCAAGGAAGGCGGACGCGCATTGCTCAATCTCGGGCACACCTTTGGTCACGCGATCGAACAAGTGACCGGTTACGGCGTGTATCTTCATGGCGAGGCGGTGGCGATTGGTTTGGCGGCGGCGGGGCGTTTGTCACAGAAACTTGGATACATCAGCGCCGCCGACGTGGCGCGGATCGAAGAGGTGGTTTCGCGTCATGCGCTGCCGGTGCGTTTGCGGGAACCCTTGCCGTTGGCGTCGCTCATGGCTGCGGCCGGACGAGACAAGAAAGTACGCGCGGGGCTGCCGCGTTTTGTGGTGCTGCGCTCGCTCGGCGAAGCGGCCACGCAGAGCGGTATCGAGCCCGCGCTTGTCGAAGCGTGTTTCCAAGAGATCGGCGCAGTCTAGAAAGGACGCCGACGTTTCCCATCATTGCCCGGAATCGAGAAGCCTGAATAAAGTTCCCCGTCATGTCCGCCATCGACGAAGGCATCGTACGCGAGTATTTTGAGCAGAACGGTTTTCTCGTTCGTCAGCTGCGCAAGTACGACGTGCAGGCGCGGCGAAAAACGGGCGAAGAGGAGATCGATCTTTTGGTGTACAATCCGGCCTTTCAACGCGATCAGCGGAAGCCGGATTTTTTTCTATTTTCGAGCGAGCTTGCCTATATCCATCGCGCGATCGTGGTCGTGAAACCCTGGCACACGGGACGGTTCACTCCGAAGATGCTGCAGAGCAGTCCCGAAGTGTTTCGGTTTCTCGAGGAAAATGTGCTGAAGGAAGTGCCGAAGCTCTTTCCGTCCGATTCAGCGACCACGCAAGAAGGTGAGAGCTTGCCGACAAAGATCCTCGTGCTGCCGAGTTTGCCGACGGCTGAACCCTTTCGCTCGCAAAGTTTGCAGCTGCTCAAAGAGCGCGGCGTCGATGCGATCATCTCGTTCCGCGCGATGCTGCTGGACCTCATCGACAAGATCGAACCCAACCGCAGCTACGGCAAAAGCGACACGCTTCAGGTGATTCGTATTCTGAAAAACTACGATCTGCTGAAAGACGCACAGATGGACCTGCCCGGCGCGGAACGTGTGATCACGCGCCGTCCGCGCCTATAAGCTCCGCGCCGGAAATCCCAAAATATCAGCAATCAAACGCCAAAGAGCGTTAGGCGACTCGATGGGCATGAAAGAAACACGCTGTTAATTCTCGCAGTTGGCAGAATCTTTTTGGCGTTTTGGCGTTTGGCGTTTGTGATTTCGCCACATGATTCATCCCAACGCCATCATCGAACCGGGTGCGCAAATTGGCGCCGGCTGTGAAATCCATGCCGGTGCGATCATCAGGAAACATGTGACGCTCGGCGAGCGCGTGGTGGTGCATCCTTACGCGGTGATCGGCGGCGATCCCCAGTATCTCAAATTCGATCCGGCGACGGAGAGTCGCGTGCGGGTGGGGGATGGCACCGTGCTTCGCGAGTATGTGACGATCAATCGCGCGATCCACGCGGGGCACGAAACGGTTGTTGGGAAAAACTGCTTCCTGATGTCGGGCGCGCATCTCGCGCATGATTGCCACGTCGGCGACAATGTCGTGCTTGCGAACAATGCGCTGCTCGCGGGGCATGTCGAAGTCGGTGACTACGCGTTCATCGGCGGCGGCGCGGCGGGGCATCAGTTCGTGCGCATCGGCGAAAGCGTGATGCTCGGCGGACTGGCGCGCATCACGCGCGATCTCGCGCCGTATACGATCGTGGCGGAGCGCGACGAAGTGTCGGGTTTGAACCTTGTCGGATTGAAACGCCGTGGGTTCGCGCGCGAGACGATCCGCGAATTGAAGGATGCGTTTCACAACGTGTATGCGGAATCGGGAAATATCCGCGAACTCGCTGCGGGGGCGTTGGCGAGCGGTGCTTACAAGACCGCGGAGGCGAAAAAATTCCTGGAGTTTTTTACCGCAGGAAAACGCAGCTTCGCGCGTTTGGCGCGTCGCACTCCCGTCGTCGAAACGAACGACTGAGTCTGTCACCCGGTTCGCAGACGGAGCTGTATCCAAAAAATCATGACAACGCGCGCACCGCTGGCCTTTACGTGTGGCGATCCGGCCGGAGTCGGGCCGGAGATTATCGAAGCGTGGATCGCGGCGCATCCGAACGCGTTGAAGGATGTCGCGGTGATCGGCCCGGCGCGTTGGGCGGGAAAACTCGCTTCGCGCGGCGTGCATGCGGTCGCGGTGGGCGAAGATGAATTTTCCATAGAGGCCGGACATCCGACGATTGACGGCGCGCGTGTCGCGCTCGCGGCGATGGAGCGCGCGGCCGAAGGGACCCAGCGCGGCGAGTTTTCCGGCGTGGTCACCGGGCCGGTGAGCAAGAGCTGGCTGCAGAAAGCCGGTTATGTTTTTCCCGGCCAGACGGAGTTTTTTGCGGCGCGCTGGGGCGGGGAACCGACGATGGCGTTTTGCGGCGGACGGCTGCGCTTGGTGTTGCTCACGTGGCACATTCCGTTTCGCGACGTGCCGGGTCAGCTCACGGAAGCGAACATCGTGCGAGCCGTGCGCGCGGCGGCGGAGTTGGCGCGCGCGGACGGTGTGACGGAACCGCGGATCGCGGTGTGCGGACTCAATCCGCACGCGGGCGAGGACGGACTATTGGGCCATGAAGAACGCGATGTGATCGAACCCGTGCTCGCGAAATATCGCGCGGAGTTTCCCGGACTGTCGCGTTGCGAGCCGGGCGATACGGTGTTTGCGCGCGCGCTGCGCGGGGAGTTCGATGTGACGATCGCGTTGTATCACGACCAAGGGCTCGCGCCGTTGAAGACGATCGACTTCGACACCGCGGTGAATGTGACGCTCGGGTTGCCGCATGTGCGCACGAGCCCGGATCACGGCACGGCGTTTGGTATCGCGGGACGCGGCCTCGCCAGCGCGGCGAGTTTCACGAATGCCGTCACGGTGGCGCGGCGCTTGATAAAACTGCGCAGCGCTCAATGATTGTTCGTCATGTCTGTTGAAACATCAGCCACGTCCACTTCAGGACCGGCGCCCGTCGCGCCAGAGCCGGTGGTCGTGCGTGAAGGTAACGAAAACCTCGTGCGTCTGACCGAGTCCGCAGGCGCCAAAGTCAACGCGTTGATCGCGCGCGAGCAGCAGGGCGAATATCTGCGCGTGGCGATCACGGGCGGCGGCTGCAACGGGCTGAGTTACAAGCTGCGTTTCACGAACGCTCCGCGCAAAGGCGACATCCTCGTGCGCAGCAGCGGCGTGTCGGTGCTCGTGGATCCGAAGACGGCGCTGTATTTGAAGGGCACTGTCCTCGACTATTCGAACAAGATGATCGGCGGCGGCTTCAAGTTCGCCAATCCCAACGCCAAAGCCAGTTGCTCGTGCGGCGAGAGTTTCAGTGTGTGAACGGGCTCGAGGCGCGCTCTTTTAGCGCTTGGCTAGTTGCATTTTTCCCCGAGAAGTTCGTGATTGTCAGGGGCGCGCAACCGCGCGAGAAGAACCCCACCGATTCACCAAGCACTTATTGATGGCAACCTCGTTTCCCTCCTCCGGCGGCAATCGCCCCGGTTATAATCAGCGTCGCAACAACGACCCCTACGCCGGCATTCGCCGCAACCATCGGATCAAGGTTCCCCAGATTCGCGTCATCAGCCCCGAGGGCAAACAGCTCGGGATTCTCCCCACCGAAAAAGCGCTCGCGCTCGCGATGGAAGTTGGACTCGACCTGGTGGAGGTCGCTCCAAACGCACAGCCTCCCGTCTGCCGCATCATGGATTTCGGCAAGTACGTGTACGAGGAGCAGAAGAAGGTTTCGCACGCGAAGGTGACCGCTTCGAAGATCAAGGAGATCGAGTTTTCGGCCCGTATCGCGGGGAATGATTTTCTCACCAAGATCCGCCACGCGGAGGAGTTCCTCCACCACGGCGCGAAGGTGAAATTGCGACTGAAGTTTCGCGGTCGCGAGATGGCTCATACCGAAATCGGTTTTGAGGTGATCAAACGCGCGCTGGCTGAGCTCGAGGGCATGGGCCACGCCGATTCCGAACCCCGTCTGCTCGGCAAACAAATCAACGTCATGCTCACGCCGCTTCCGGCGAACAAACGGAAGCCAAAGTATCTCGATCCTCGGGAAATCGAGCAGGACGAAGCCGAGAAAACCGAATGAGGATGCGGGCGTGAGGCCTGCGTGGCGGCAGATACTCGCCCTTCTCGGAACGGCTGCGCTGTTACTGGCGTTGTCGGCGACTTCGGCGAATGCGCGACCGACGCAGCCTGCCCGGCCCGCGCAAAGCACGTCTTATGTGACCTTGAACGGCGTCCAGTACGTGGACGCCATCGCGTTCGGAAAACGTTTTGGTCTGAAAGCCACTTGGACCGCGCCGCAAAAGCGGCTCGTGCTCAGCAGCCGCTATACGCGGATCGAGTTTGAGGTGGATTCGCGCGACATCCGTGTGAACGGCACACGGATCTTCATGGGCGACGGTGCGCGCTATCATGGTCGCACGCTGCGCATCAGCCGCATCGATGCGGAGAAGTTGCTCACGCCGATTTTGCGTCCGGGGCTTGGTCAGCCGACCATGCGATCGGTCAAAACCATCGTGCTCGATGCGGGGCATGGTGGCCGCGATCCGGGCATGGAAAACAAGCGGCTCAATCTGCAGGAAAAAACCCTCGCGCTCGATGTGGTGCGCCGTATCGAGAAAATCCTTACAAACGAAGGCTACCGCGTGATCCTCACGCGCAAAGACGATCGCTTCATCGAGCTCGGAGAACGTCCGGCGGTGGCGACGCGCGCACGGGCGGATGTTTTTGTGAGCGTTCATTTCAACGCCGTTGAGTCCAACGTGGAGAAAGTCTCGGGAACGGAAACGTATATCATGACGCCGCAGTTTCAGCGGTCGGCGGCAGACAACTCGCGTGGTCCGTCCGATGGCATCGCGAATCCGGGAAACGAAAACGACCATTGGAATAGCGTGCTCGGTTATCACCTGCATCGATCGCTGGTTAACCAGCTCAAAACCTCCGATCGCGGGTTGAAGCGCGGTCGGTTGGCGGTGTTGCGACTATCGACATGTCCGGCGGTGCTGGTCGAAGCTGGCTTCGTGACTAACACGGCAGAAGCGCGCAAAATCGCCACGGCTGCCTACCGTCAGCAGATCGCCGAAGCCGTCGCCGCGGGCGTGAAGCAATACGCCGCCGCGGTGGAACGTTCGCGGTCGCAGTGATTTCTCCACCCCGTGAATCTCCTCCGCTTCTGGCTTCCCGTCCTGCTTTCCTCGACCGTTGCCTTCGCTCAAACCGCTAGAAAACCCCCTACGCGGCCCGGCGGTCAGTCGAGTACACCCCCCATCGCAGCCGTGCCGGCACCGACGCCTGCGACAGACAATGCCCGTCCATTCCCCGGTTATGTCTCCATCAACGACGTGGCGGCTGCGCATGGTCTCTCGCTGGCTTGGATGGAGCCGCAAAAACGCGTCGTGCTGACGAGTGCCGAACATCGCGTGGAGATCGAAGCGGGCTCGCGCGATTCGCGTGTGGATGGGCTGCGGGTTTTTCTGGGCGATCCGGCGCGTTTGGTGGACGGACAAATCCAGATCAGCCGTGTGGACGCGGAGCGCTTGCTTCCGGGATTGTTGAAACCATCGGCCGCGGAACGTCCGCAGTTGCGGGTGATAGCGATCGATGCGGGCCATGGCGGCACGGATACCGGCACGCGCAACGCGGCGCTCGGCTTGATCGAGAAAGAGTTCGCCTTGGATGTATCCAAACGGCTGAGACAAAAACTCGAAGCGCTGGGCTATCGCGTGGTGATGACGCGCGAAACCGATATCGATGTGGCGCTCGGTGCGCGCGCGATCATCGCGAACAGCGCTGACGCGGATCTCTTCGTGAGCATTCACTTCAACTCGGTCGGCGGTGATGGACGCACGCGAGGCGCGGAAGTGTTTACTTTCGCCCCGCAGTATCAGCGTTCGACAAATGCGTGGGGTAAAGGCCAGGTCGACGATACCGAAGTGCATCCCGCGCCGGTGAATCGTTTCGACACGATGAGCGCTTCTGCTGCGCACGCGATCCACGCTGAGTTGATTCGCCAACTCGGCGCGGATGATCGCGGACAGAAGATCGCGCATTGGGGCGTGTTGCGACCGCTGGCTTGTCCGGGCGTGCTGGTCGAAGCGGGCTTTTTGTCGAACGACGCCGAAGGACGAAAAATCGCCTCGCCTGAGTACCGTCAGAAAATCGCCGATGCGATCGCCGAGGGCATCGCGACCTATGCCGTCAGGCTCAAATTGCGCTCGCGATAACGGCAACCACGAGCGCAGCTCGCGGCGCTATTTTGCTTCGCGTGTGCGTCGCGCGAAAAGCTGACCGCGCAGATACGTGTCGGTCGGCGCTTCGTGCCAAGCGGTGAGCCAGAGACAGCCGAGCATGTGGCCGGCGGTGGAGATTTGTTTTTCGATAAAGAGCAGACCCTCCTGGGCCTCGGCGCGCTCGGGATCGAGTTTGCCATCCTTTTCCAAGATGTAGAGCGGCTCCACTTGTTCGAGTTGCGCGAGCAAGTAGCGAAGCGCGTGTTCGAAAATCGGATCGCGACCGGAGGCGGGTGTTGCCGTGGCGAGGCGCTGCGCAGGTTTGACCTCGCGGAAAATGCGTTCGAGCGAGACGCCGCCCATGCGCTGGATGAACGCGCCGTCGACCTTCGCGTGAAACGTGCGCTCGGTAAAATAGCCCTTGGGATTTTCGCCGACCCAACCGTTGAAGTGTTTCGTTGTGTGCAGCGGCTGGCCGCCATCGCCGACATAGTGGCCCATGAGGCCCATGAGATAGATGACGTTGGCTTTGGCGTTTTCGATTTCTTCCGCGGTGCCGGCTTCCTCATAGGCTTTGAGATACGAAAAGGCGGATTTCAGCCGCGAGTAGGATTCGGTGATGGCCCACGGGAGATAGCCCGGCAATTCGCGCGTGCGATCGCGATTGCGCGCGGGATCGATCGGCGGAAGTCGGTCCGCGTATTTCTCACGCGCGAGAAAAACCTGCGACGTGTAGATGTGACGGAAATCGCTGAGCGTTTCGGGGGAAAGTGCGAGCGGCGTGAGATCCTCGAAGTCAATGAAGTGGTCGGTCGAACTCGCATGTTTCAGCGGAAGATCCTGCGAAACATTACGCCAGCGATCGGGTTCGCCGGCGAGAAAGGCGATGCGTTCGCGGGCAGCGGCATCGCGGATGAAAGCCGGAAACTCAGGCGGCAGCGATTCGAGCGCGGTGAGATTGACTGCGCGATGACCTTCGTAGTCCCACGAAAAGGCGGTGCCGGCGATGGCGAGGAAAAGGGTGGCAAAACACAGACGAGAAGAGCGCATCCGGAGACAATAGTCCGAAGCGAATACGGGCCGAGAATATTTGCGCGCGAGCGTGGTGGTCGTTTGTTTGCGCGAGTTTATGGCACGGTACATCCGACATCTTCGCTGGCGCTGGCGATTGGTTCTGATGTTGGGGACGCTAGCCGGAGCGTTACGCGCGGAATCCGCTTCCGAAGAAGCCGCGGGTGTGGTGATTGTTGCCAATGCGTTGATGGATGATTCGCTCGCGCTCGCGCGACACTACGCGGCGAGACGCGGCATTCCGGAGCAGAACATCGTGGTATTGCCCATGCCGCGCGAAGAAACGATCGGATGGCGGACGTTCATCGATACGATTTATCAGCCGCTGCAGGACGAACTGTTGGCGCGCGAATGGCTGGTGGGCGCGAGTTCGGACCGAAGGGATGAGATCGGGCGGAAACGCCCTCTCGTGGTCGGGCATCGTATCCAATATTTGGTTACGTGTTATGGAGTGCCCTTGCGCGTGTCGCACGACGCTGAATTGTACAAAGAAGTGCGCGGGCTGACGGATCGGCGTGAGTTTCGCACGAATCGCGGCGCGGTGGATGCGGAATTGGCGCTGATCGCGCGTCCGGGTTATACGATCAATGCGTTTGTGCCGAATCCGTTGTATCGCAAGGAGCGGCCATCGGCGATCGAGCGTAATGCCGTGGTGCGTGTTTCGCGACTCGATGGCCCCGATGTGGAATCGGTGAAAGGCATGATCGATCGCGCCTTGGAAGCGGAGGCGCGCGGTTTGATTGGACGCGCGTATGTGGACATCGGCGGGCCGCACGCGGAAGGCGATGCGTGGATGGAGGAAGTCGCGAAGCAATTGGCGGCGCTGGACTTCGACCTTACGGTTGATCGCGAGCCAACGATGTTCGCTGCGGATGCGCGCTTTGATGCGCCGGTGCTGTATTTCGGCTGGTATGGCGGACAAATTTCCGGGCCGATGGCGCGCGTGGATTTTCGTTTTCCGCCGGGCGCGGTGGCGTTGCATCTGCACAGTTTTTCCGCGGAGACGGTGCGGACGACGCAGACGCATTGGTGTGGTCCGCTCATCGCGCGCGGCGTGACGGCGACGTTTGGAAATGTCTATGAGCCCTATCTCGCATTCACGCATCAACCGCATCTGCTCGTCGAGCAGTTGGCGCAGGGGAAGACTCTGGGAGAGGCGACGTTTTATGCGCTGCGTGCGCTGAGCTGGCAGCAGGTGGTGTTGGGCGATCCGCTGTATCGACCTTTCAAGGTGAGTTATGCGGAGCAATGGAAACGCCGTGCGGAGCTGCCGGACACGTTTTTCCCTTACGTGATTTTGCGCGAAGTGGTGCGGTTGGAAAAAACGGGACAAATGCCTGAAGCGCTTCGTGTCTTGCGCGAGGCGATCGCGGCACGTCCAAGCGAAGAACTGCGCGCAGCGTTGGCGGAACGAGAATTGTCACACGCGACGCGCGAGTGATGGGAACACAAAAAAAGGCGCGGAGTGATCCGCGCCGGAGAAACGAGAGATATTTGGAAACGTTGGCCGCGCTCAGATCTTTTCGACGATCTTGTCGGCGAGACCGTAGGCGATGGCTTCCTGCGCGTTGAGGTAGAAATCGCGATCGGTGTCTTGATTGATGCGTTCGATCGGTTGGCCCGACGCGTCGGCGAGGATCTGGTTCAACTCGGCGCGCAGCTTTTCCATTTCTTTCGCCTGAATGTTGATGTCCGTCGCTGGACCGACCATGCGGCCGGAGATGAGCGGCTGGTGAATCAACACGCGGGCGTGCGGGTAGATGTAGCGACGACCTTTGGGCGCGCCGCTGAGCAAGATGGAGCCCATCGAGGCAGCCATGCCGGTGACGATGACATTGATGGGAGAGCTGATGAGCTTCATCGTGTCATACACGGCCATGCCTGCAGTGATGGAGCCGCCGGGGGGGTTGATGTAGAAATTGATTTCCTTACCCGGCGCGGTGCTTTCGAGGTAGAGAAGTTTTTCGGTGAGGTCCTTGGCGGACTCGTCGGTTACGGGGCCCCAGAGGAAGATTTTTCGTTCTTCGAGAAACTTGCGCTGAATGAGCATGGCGACCGGAGCGGCGTTTTTGCGCGCCTGCGCGTTCTCCTTCTCATCATCGTCGTCGTCATCGAAGCGCGGAAGATTGGTTGGAGCGGTCGAATGGAAGTGGGTCATGGGCATGGTGGCGTAACGTGTGCGGGAGGTCTGTTTTTGCCAGTCGATTTTTCGAATGAGTCCGGGAAATCACCTGTTGGCAGTAAAGGTTTTACCCCAGTGCGCCGATGAGGGCTGCATGCTTCTTACACAATCGCCCATGATGACACGGCTGTCGGTCGAGCAAGTCGTGGCCGGTATTTCTGTGCTGCCCTCGTCCCCGCGCGTGCTGCTGCAGTTGCATGCGCTTTTGCACTCGAACTACCCGACTTTGCAGGAGGTGAGCTCGCTGGTGCGGCTCGATGCCGGACTGACGGCGCTGGTGCTTCAAGTCGCCAACGGCTGGAGTGCCGAGCGCGGAGAACACTGCGTGTCGGTCGAAGAAGCGGTGAATCGCCTCGGCTTCAATACGGTGCATGCGATGGTCGAGCGTGTGTCGGAGTCGCAGTTGGTGTCGTATCCACTTTCTCTATACGGAATGGATATGGAGGATTTCTGGCGCGCGTCGGTCGCGTGTGCTCTGGCGTCGGAGCGCTTGGCGGAGATCGCCGGCGAGGACAAAGACGCGGCGTACATGGCCGGGCTTTTGCATGCTGCGGGCATGGTCGCGATCGATCGTGCGGTGTCGCCGAACGAACCCTCGCTTGTCTTGGCGCCGCGTGTTTTCCCGCGTGAGTTTACGGATGCGGAGCGTGCGTTGTTGGGACTGACCAACGCGGAAGTGGGCGCGGAATTGCTGAAGTCGTGGGGACTGCCCGCGACCGTCGTCGAACCGATCCGCTGGCAACTCACGCCCTTGGGCTCGGCCGGTTATGCGCGCGCGGCGAGTTTGCTGTATGCCGCGAAATGGCTGCGTGCCGTGGTGTGCTTGGATGAAGATCGCGAAGCGCCCGCCGTGCCGCCCGCGGTGTTGTTGCGCCCGCTACGCATTGCCCCGGAACAACTTGCTCGTTTGGTGGTGGACGTGCGCATGAGCCTTGGCGACGCGCGCAATACGCTTGAGTTTGTTGCCGCGTAAATCGCTTTTACTTAACTGGTTGAGAAGGAAGCGGAGATCTGCGTAAAATTCGCCTAAATAATTGCAGCACAGGACCGATGTGAAGGGCGGTGTCCTATCATCTTTGGTGGGCGCCAAAAACCCCACGTCGTTTCCCCAATGAAAACAAGCGTTTATTCCCGGCTACTCGGGCTATGTCTATTCGTCAGCGTGGCTTCGGCCAGCGCTTCTGAGGCGGTCAGTGTAGAGGCGACCACGGATGTGCGTGTCGCGGTTCTCGATATGAGCGGCAAACTCGGTGATCAGCCTCAGCTCCATGCAGCTCTGGCCACCTCGCTTTCGGCGGGCATGAGCCGCGAATATCAAACTCCGGTGCGCGTGGTCATCGAGGCCACCGATGCTCCGTGGGCGGCGCGTCAGCTGCGCATGGGCTCTTGTGATGCGGTGGTGGTCATCGGCAGCTCAGTGCCGACCGCGCTGTTGAAGGACGGCGTGGTGGTCGAGAAGGCGATCGATGCCGGCACTGGCGATGCGAATCAAACCTTTTTCCTCCTCACGCATCCGCGCGATCCGGGCCTGAACAACGCGGTCTCGGGCGCTTTCGACTATGCGATGAGGGCGCCGACGTTCCGCGATGCCCTCGCAGGCAAAGAACAGGCCAGCGCCATCGCTGCATCCACTCCCTGAACACACGGTTTTCTTAAACATAAAACCCTCCGTGCGGAGGGTTAATGTCTGCCCGGGAATCGCCGGAGTCTCCTCCGGCTGCTTGTAGGGTTTTTTTGAATACGAGCCGGCACATCGCCGGCTCGTTGTCGTTTAGATGAGGCCGAGCTTCATTTTGCCTTCTTCACTGATCATCGACTGGTTCCAGGCGGGCTCCCAGGTGATCTTCACCTCGGCCGCGCTCACGCCGGGAATGAGGAGAATCTTCGATTTCGCATCTTCGGCAATGGCCGGTCCCATGCCGCAGCCAGGGGCGGTGAGTGTCATGGTCACGTTGACCTTGTAGCCTTGGTCGCCTTCGAGCTTCTCGACGTCCATGGAATAAACGAGGCCGAGATCGACGATGTTCACGGGGATCTCGGGGTCGTACACTTTTTTCAACTGCTCCCAGATGACGTCCGGATCAGGCGCGCCGTCCGCGAGCGTGGCGGCGTCGATTTTATGATCGACGACTTGTTCGCCCAGGGCGTCCGCATCTTTCCCGTCGATCCGGTACAGGCCGGTGTCGGTCTGGACAGTGTAACTGCCGCCGAGGACCTGATGGATGAAGACCTTGGAACCTGCGGTGAGCGGGTATTTGTCTCCGGAAGGGATTTGCGTGGCGATGACGTCGCGGGTGAGCGTGCGGTCGTGGTTCATTGAGCCCAAAACTGAAGTGTGCGGGCGAGCCCTGCAACTTCAGAGCGACAAAACCTCCGCGCGGCGAAAGCCCTGTCTAGGGCACGGCCGCGGAAGCGCCGAATGGCGAGGCGGCGTTGCGATTCGGGTCGGGCATGCGCGCGCCTGCGCTGAGCAGCAGCTCGATCATGGGCTGGTTGCCGAGCTGGCGTGCGCGCGAAAGCGGCGTGTGGCCATCGCGCGTATGAAACGTCGCGAGCGAGCCCATCTCCAACAACGCCGACACGATTTCCATGTGTCCGCCCTCGACGGCGGCGTAGAGTGGAGACTCGCCGGTATTCATCGTAGCGTTGGGCTTTGCGCCATTTTCGAGCAGCAGTTCCACCATGGCGAGATGACCGGCGCGTGCGGCGACAAACAAAGGTGTGCGTCCCTCAAGATCGGTGAGATCGATGCCGGCATGTTTTTCGATCAACAGTTTCGCGACAACAACTTGGCCGCCGGCAGCGGCGAGATAGAGGGGTGTTTCGAGTTTTTTTGTGCGCACGTCTTCGTGTGCGCCATGTGCGAGGAGGGTTTTAACGGCCTCATGATGCCCTGCCGCCGCCGCCATGGCCAGCGGCGTGGCGCCGGTTTCGTCGCGTGCGTTGATGTCGATGCCTCTCCCCAACAACTCGGTGAGCTCAGCGGTCTGACCGTCGCGAGCGGCGGCGAGAAGGCGCGTGGATAGATCGGTTTCCGTTTGTGCAGCGAGCGTTGAGGCGAGCAAACAGGCGAAAGCGATCGGCCGGAGAAAACAAAGCGGAGCCAAAGCGTTCATCGAGAATCAGGGCTTTCGTTTGTTTGCGCGACGACCGTGCTCGCGGACGAAGCGGTGGCGGCCGGACGTTTAGCGCCGCGACGTTCGAGGTAACGCACGACGGGACGGTGTCCGAGTTTGTCTGCGAGTGTGAGCGCGGTTTCTCCCGAAGGCGTGGCGAGATCGATATGGGCATTGTGCTCCAGCAGCAAACGGATCGGCGCAAGATGCCCGCCGCGCGCGGCTGCGTGGAGCGCAGTTTCTCCTGCATGATTGGTGGTGTTTGGATCGACGCCATGCGCGAGCAACAACTCGACGGTGGTGGCGCGGCCTTCGCGGGCAGCGACGAACAACGGCGTTTGTCCGACGCGATCCGGAGTGGTGGCATCGAGTTTTTTATCCAGCAAAACGCGCAGCACGTCCGCGCGGCCTTCCAACGCGGCAAGATAAACCGGCGTCTCGCCGTCGCGTGTGACGACGTCCATCCGCGCACCTTTTTCGAGGAGGAGCTGAAGCGTTTCGAGATAAGCGCCGGGCGGGGGTTCGATGAAATGCGGCCCCGCCGCGCCGCACACCATGAGCAGCGGCGTGAGTCGTTGATCAGAGGTTGCGTTCACATCGGCGCCTTTCGCGAGCAGCGAAGCGATGGTGGCGGTGCTGCCGATTTTTGCGGCTACGATGAGCGGCGTGCGTCCGTCTGCCGTGCGTGCGTCCACATCGGCGCCGTGTGCGAGAAGAAAACGCACAACCGCGGAGTAACCGACTTCGGCGGCGGCGAAGAGCGGCGTGCGTCCTTCGGAGTCGCGCGCATCCACTTCGAGACCTTCGTTGAGCAGGTATTTCACGACGGCGACCCAACCCATCTGTGCGGCGAGCCAAACGGCGGAACGACCATCGTGGGTTTTATCGTCGATATGTGCGCCGTGCACCCGGAGGATTTTGAGCGCATCGAGATGCCCTCCTTGTGCAGCGAAAAGCAGCGGAGTGAAACCATCGTCGAGACGTTTTGCATTCACATCGGCGCCTTTCGCGATGAGCGCTTTGAGAATGCCTATGTAGCCATCATAGGCGGCGGCGCGCAGTGGATTCAGCGTACTTTGCCCGTCGATGATGCGATCCTCCACGCTGGCGCCGTGCTCGAGCAAAACGAGGGCCGTTGGTTCGGCTCCGTCTTGCGTGGCCATGTAGAGCGGCGTGCGGTTTTTGTGGTCGCGCGCATCGACGTCGGCGCCTTTCTCGCACAAACGCCGTGCGGCTCCGGCATAACCATAAAAGGCCGCCATAAACAAGGGCGTGCGCTGACGTGAATCGCGCGCGTCGATGACGGCACCGTTTTCCAGAAGAAGGTCGATCATCTCGACGTGGCCTTCCTTGGCGGCCTGATGCAGTGCGGTGAGCCCTTCGTTGTCTTGCGCGCGGATGTCGGCGCCTTGCGCGAGCAGCGCGCGAACCGCCTCGAGCTGATTTTCGCGTGCGGCGATCATCAACGGAGTGAGTCCATGCTTGTCGCGCGAATCGATATCGAGGCCCGCTTCGCGTAGTTGTTGGATGGATACAGACTGACCCTCCAGCGCGGCGCGTGAAAGTGCGGAGCTTTGATCGTGCGTGCGCGCATCGGTTCGAGCGCCGAGGTTGGCGAGGAGTGTCATCATCTCCGTCTGGCCATTGCTGGCGGCGAGCACGTAGGGCGTGGAGCCGTCGTCGTTGGTTTTGGCTTCGAGATCAGCGCCGCGCTCGATCAACAGCCGCGCGATTTCGAGGTGGCCGTGGTATGCGGCGATGCACAACGGCGTGGAGCCATCGGCCGCGCGTGCATCGACCTTGGCGCCTTGTTCGAGAAGGAATCGCACGACCTCTTCCTTGCCGTGGAAGACCGCGACGAAGAGGGGAGTGACGCCGGCGGGATCGGTGACATCGATTTGCCGAGGATCGAGACGGAGCGCGTTGCGCAAAGTCGCGAGGTCGGCGTTTTGTGCTGCGCGATGAAGCGGAAAGGGAGTCGGACCGCCCGACGAAGCGGGGAGCGAACTGGACAATGCGAGTCCGAGACCGAAGAGCGTGGCTGAGCGGGCGATGCGGAGATGAGAAGGGGGGAACGCGATCACGAGTAAATCACGGTTTGAGGCGGGCGTTTTCGGCAATGGCGACATCGTCTAGAAAACTCTCGCGGAGCTCAGGGTTGGGGTGCTTTTGCGCGTACGCGCGAGCGGCGGCTGGATTTTCGAGCGCCCATTGATAGAAAGTGTTTTGACGGGCGAGCGTGCGATGCACGGGATCGACGATGTTTTCGACGATATCCATCGCGATCTCCGGTTGCTGGGCGAGCAGAGCAGGTTGTTGCGCGATCGCGGCGAAACCGCGGTCAAACGCAGGATCCGGGTCGAGCCCGCCCACCCATTGCAGCAGACTTTCGGGATCTTTCTGCGCCCATTTGGGCAAAGCGACGGCAAGCGCTTGCGTGCGATCGTCGCCCGAAGGAAGCGCTTGTGCGAAGTCAGCGAGCTGTCGCGGATCGGAATCCGCCCACCCCTCGATCACTCCTTTGAGCGCTGCGCTGCGTACGGCGGGATCTTCGATGCGGGAAAACTCCTGGCGCGCGCGGACGGGATCGTGTTGCGCCCATTGATAGAAAGCGGAGTCGAGCAGGAACGCCTGGCGATCGACCATGCGGGCGGCGATGGCGAACTGCGTGGCGGCTTCAAAGTCTCCGGTGCGCTCGACCAGCGCGTTGATCAACGTGTGCCCGTATGCGCCGGCTGCGATGGGATCGGATGAACACACTTGCAGTCCGACGCGCGTCGCTTCGGCGGGTTGTTCGGCGGCGCCGGTGAGCACGGCTTCCACGCATTGCATGCGATCACCGGCGGTCGATTGCGCGAGTGCCCATTCGACGGCGGCGTCGGGGGCAACCGCGCCCCAACCGCGCAGAGCTGCCGCACGGAGGCGATCGCGGACGAGCCAGTTTTTCTCCGCCAGCGCGAGCTGCAGCGCGCGTTGCGGATCGGTCCGCGCGAGGTCTTCGAGTATCGCTTCGCGATCGCGTGTGGCGGCGGGACTGACGGGATGTTGACTCGCGGACTGCCAACGATCGTCCCACGAAGCGGGCTCGTTTTGAGAAAATGCGTTGTCGAACGATGTCGATGGCCGAGCCGCAGGCGAAGCAGGCTCGGCGTTTTCGGACGATGGAAGACGTCCGCCGACATAACCGAGAAGACCTGCGAGCACGATGGCGGCTGTGTTTGCGAGGAGACGTCGCGAAGAGCGCGAGGATCTGTCGTATTTATTTTTTGAATACGTCATGATCGGTCAATCATCGGGCCAGAGATCTTGTATTTCGCCGGCGAAGGTGGCGCGGTCTTGCGGGTTGGGAGCGGAAGCGGCGAAACGTTGCGCGGCCGCGCGGTCGTTCTGCGCCCATTGGCGGAAGACATTGCGCTGGGTCTCGCGGCGGCGGGCGGGATCGGAAATGCTCGCGGCAAGTTCGAGGGCGAGCGTGGGTTGTTGGGTGATCAACGATTGGAGATTGGCCATCGCTTCGACGCCGGCATCGACGTCGGCGGGGCGGTCGGCTTGAGCGATCCATTCGGCGGCGCCGTGCGGGTCGCGTTCGACCCACAACGGGAGCGCTTCGGCGAGCATCTGGCGGCGATCGGCGCCGGCGGGAAGTTGCATGGCATGTTCCGCGACAGCCCGTGCATCGGCCCAGGCCCAACCTGCGATGGCTTCCCCGCGGGCGAGGTTGCGCGCGATGGGATCGGAGAGTTTTTCGAGTTCATCGAGCGCGCGTTCGGGTTGGTTGCGCGCCCACTGGAAGAAGGCGGATTTGAGAAGAAAAGGTTGTCTTGCGACGCCGATCTCGGTGCTGAAACGCACGGCGGCATCGAACGCTCCCTGATCGGCGAGCGCGGCGACCGTGTATTGGCCGTAGTCGGTGCTCAGCGCGGGATCGGATTCGCAGAGGCGTCGGGCGACGCGAACGGCTTCGTCGGGATTGTGCGCGGCGCCTTGCAGAAGCGCTTCGACAACTTCGCGGCGTTCGTTTTCGCGCGCGGTGAGCGCCCAATCGGCGGCGGCATCCGGAGCGGTTTGTGCCCAGCCGCGCACGGCGGCATTGCGAAGCAACGAGCGAAGTCGCCAATCTTCGACCGCCTGTGCGAGCGCGAGCGCGCGTTGAGGATCGGTGCGCGCGATGTCCTCGATCAAAGCGGCGAGCTGACGGTTGCGCGCGGGTGTGTTGGCTTCGGCGAACAACGCATCCCAGCGCGATTGAATGTCGGCCTGCGACGAAGCGTCGCTTGTGTTATCTTGTGTGGGTGCGGCGGACGCGGTGACGTCGCGGATCGCTTCAGCCTTGGCGAGCGTGGCGGACGGTGCGGTGCGGTGCTTCTGACCCGCGAGAAAACCGACGGCGGCTGCGCCGAGGCAGAGAACGACACTGAGGAGGGTGCCTTTCATGTTGGCGAACAGGAGGGGCGCGACGCGCAAGGTCGGGGTTCACCCTGCGCGTCGCGCAACGCGCGGACGGAAAGCAACCGTGCGCGCGTGCTTACGAGTTACTGGTCAGTGCTGACTCAGTAAGTGAACGCCTGGGAGTCGCGGCCATACCACCAACCGCGACTGCCGGAGAAGTTCTGCACCGTCATGTTGCGGCGACCGAAACGCGTGGTGGAAGAATCGGTGCGGCCGATCGCTTCGCGTGTGTTCCGGGCGGTGTTGTTGTCGTAGTAGAAGTTGCACGTGTATGTGGAACCGCCGTTTTGCCGGATGTTCTTCAGGCCGTTGTCTTGCAGGTGATAGTAGAGCGTCACCCAAGTCGCCGCATTGGCTTGGCCGAATTTATCCGCCGCCGCATAAGCGGCGCCGCCGGAGACCCAGCAGTTGCCGCCGGACTTGACGGTGAACTGATCTTCGCCGACGTCCTGCCACGTGACTTCGTTCATCGTGCCGTTGCCGTAGAAGTGACAGCCGTCGACGCCAGGAGCGGCGAGCTTCACATTGCGCAGCCACGATTCTGCGTTGAGGCGGAAGAACGGTTTCTGACTTTCGTTCTGGCTGCCGTCTCCCATGCCAGAGGCTTTGATGGTGTTGCCGTTACCATTGTAGGTGGAGCCGGCGGGGATGACGATGGTGCTGGTGATGGTGATCGTGGCCGCGGTGGCGGAGGATACGATGGCGAGGCCAGCGAGGGCCGTGAGAGCGCGCAGAGCGCGTTGACCGATGTCTTTCATGTATGGGGTGGGGTTGTTGTTGTGTTTTTCACCCGCGCGGGGTTGCGCGGAGGAAAGTCATCGCGGAAAGCAGACGCGTGAAGGAGAGGGGTAAATGCAAACAGCTATACGAAGGGGCACGTGTCCCCGCAGGGACGCGGAAGAATCCAAAAGGTTCCTAGGTGGGGAAAGAAATCAGGGGTGAAAATGACGTCGGCCACTGAGGGGGTATGGTTCGACGACAAGTGTCCGTCCAAAAGGAGAGTGGGCGGCTTTCGTCAATGAGTTTGTTCGCCCTCGCGATTGAGACTGAAGGCGGATATTTTAGTTTAATCGCCTAATTTCTTTATCTTTCAACGTGTTGTGGTTGTCTCCGGGAGCGGCTAGGGACTTTTTCCCTAGTGCGATTTTTACTGCGTGGAATGTTGGCGATGAGGATCGCGCATGCGTGTATCCAGTAAATGAATACTGCGGTAAGCGGTACTCGATGTGCGCGCAGGGAGGCTGTTCTTGAGGCCCCTCGACGGGATTTGTCGCTGCGGGATGATAAAAACGAAGTGACGGAGCCGGCTTGCGGACTCCGTCACTTGATCAGCTCACAACGGATCGCGAGATCCGATGGGAAGTGTTTTTAGCGCGCGAGTTTGGCGCGGATGAGACCGCGGAGTATCTCCTGCAATTCCTCATTATCGAGTTTGCCGAGGACTTCCTCGAAGAACCCGAAGACGAGCAGTTCGTTCGCTTGCGCGGGTTTGATGCCGCGGGATTCCAGATAAAACTCCTGCTCGGCGGGGACGCGGGCGCTGGTGGCGCCGTGCGTGCAGCGGACGTCGTTGGCCTCGATTTCGAGGCCGGGGAGACTGTTGGCCTCGGCGTCGTCGCTGAGCATGAGGTTGCGGTTGCTCTGGTAGGCGTCGGTTTTCTGCGCGTCTTTTTCGACGATGATCAGGCCCGAGAAGATCGTGCGAGCGGCGTCGAGAAGCGCGTTTTTGTACAGCAAATTGGAACTCGTGTGAGGCGCTTGATGCGTCTGCAGCGTGCGTTGGTCGAACTCCTGCGAGCCCTGCGCCACGGTGAGCGAAAGCATCTCGGAATGCGCACCCGGGCCTTGGAGGCGGCTGTGCGATTCGTGGCGCGCTTGTTTGCCACCGAGGTGGACGTTGAGCGAGAGGACGCGGGCGTCTTTTTGCGCGATGATGCTGTTGCTGTGGATCGCGAGGGTGTTGTCGGACCAGTTTTGCGCGCCGACATACGTGAGCTGCGCGCCGGTGCTTGCGTGGAGATCGTTGACGCCTGAGGCGAAGTTGCGGACAGACGCTTCAGCGCTCGCGAAGAACTCGACGAC
>Ga0182793_1000083_pt1 | contig 84888 bp, 94 predicted proteins | sample Passage237A_FD_130498 | JGI IMG/M metagenome (GOLD analysis project Ga0182793, IMG submission 130498) | Cellulose adapted compost microbial communities from Newby Island Compost Facility, Milpitas, CA, USA - Passage2 37A (version 2) (version 2) ... | reverse complement strand
CCAGCTACCTGGCGTACTTCGACGCGGTGCCCGCCGAGGCGCTGGCGTCGGTGAACCTGATGTCGATGTTCGGCTTGCACCGACACCTGCGTGGCGCGGCGGTCGGGCACTTCGCGTCCACCGAGATCACCTCGTCCCCCGGGTCGCGACGGCTCGTCGAGGCGCTGCGCCGAATGGGCGCGCCCGAGGCGTGCGTGAGGTTCTACCAGGAGCATGTCGAAGCCGACGCCGTGCACGAGCAGGTGGTGCGCGACGACGTCGTCGGCGACCTGGTGGCGCGGCAACCGCACCTCGACCGCGACGTGGTGTTCGGGATCAGGGCCCGCGACGTGGTGGAGGACAGACTGGCCGACCACCTGATGGCGTGCTGGACCGAGGGCCGATCGTCGCTACGCAGGCCGCTGTTCTGACGGCTCAGCGGACGACTCCGAGGCCTGCACCGAGCGGCGCTGCTTGCGCCGGTGGCTGGTATCGCACAGCGGAAAGCTCTTGCTGCGTCGGCACGTACAGATCGCGACCATGAACCGGTCCGACTCGACCACCGAGCCGTCGGGCATCTCGATCCGCACCGGGCCCTGCACCATCATCGGCCCGTTCTGAGTAACCCGTACGACGCGGGATTCCTTGTCGTTCACGGCTTGTCCGCCCGGATCACCAACAGCTCCTCTTCGCGCCGACCCGGCTCCAGCCGACCGGTGTCCTCCAGCCACCGCGCCCGCGACGTCAGCACGGGTCCGAACGGAATCCACTGATAGGCAATGATTTCAGCGTCCAATCCGGCAGCCGAAAGCGCGGCCAGACTCTGGCGCGGCACCGCGAACTCCGACTGCACCACCAAGAACGAGCCACCGGGGGCCAGCAGACCGGACACCGCGGCACACAGCGGGTCCAGCACAGCGCGACCGTGGTAGCCGGCGTCCCAGGCCCGTGCGGGCCCGTGCGCCGTCGGCGGCGTCTCGGTGTGCAGCCGCGGATCGTGCGGCACGTACGGGGGGTTGCACACCACGGTGTCGAACGGGCCGAACTCGCGGGCGCGCGCCCACGACCCGCGGTGCACATCCACGTCGACCCCGCTGCTGAAGGCCTTCATGCGGGCGCATCGGACGGCGCGGGCACAGATGTCGAAGGCCATCACCTCGGCGGCGCCCTGCTCGGCGGCGGCGATGCCGACCACGCCGCTGCCGGTGCACAGGTCGGCGACCCGGCGGTCTTCGGCAAGCCCGGTCTTCTCCATCACATCGATGAGGAACTGCGAGTCCTCTTGCGGGGCGTAGACGCCCTCTGGCGCAGTCAGTTGTTCTCGCAGGTCGGAGTACGCGGTTTTCACTGATGGGGGCCTTTCGACAGGACTCGAGGACGAGTCAACGTGCTGGTGGATTAATGCCCCGTCTCGGTGGCGCTAAACCGCGGCCAGCTGTTTTGCGGTGCGGTCGGGCGGGCACCCGGCAACCGTGCAGATCTTCGATATCGCCACCTTGCCGGTGCGGTTGGGTGCCGCGGCGCGCCACCGCCGCCTGTTCCACCCGAGCGGGATACGCGCCGAAGGCGTGCTCGAGCGGGTGGCTCCCGACGACGAGGGTCTGCCGATGCACTCCTGTGATGTCCTGGCCCGGGTCTCGAAGGGCATCGGCGTGCCCGGCGCCGGCCCCGACGTCGCCGGCCTGGCCTGGCGCCTGCCGCCCCCACCCGACCTGGGCTCCTGCGGCCCGTGGGACGTGCTGCTGGCCAGCACGCTCGGCGGCAACCGCGTCGCGCTCGCGCCGGTGACGTCCTGGTCGGGTGCGACGTTCTCCAGCCTGATGCCGTTGCGCTACCGCGACCACCTGTGGTGGGTGCGTGCGACGCTGGTCGCCGGCATGGACACCGGTGGCCTTTCGCTGGACGCGTTCCAGGACGGAATCGCCTCCGGCGGCATCGAATTCGATATCGAGCAGGCGCAGGGCACCGGCCCCTTCCTGCCGCTGGCCCGGCTGACGCTGCGACACCCGGACCCGAGCTGCGATGACGTCGCGTTCGACCCCGCGCTGCACAGCCACGACGACGTCACATTGGCGCCGCGCTGGCTGGGCGACATCCGCCGGGCCGCCTATCGGCGCAGTCGGCAGGGCCGTGACGCCGAGTGATCACGCGGTGGGCTCACCGTTGGTGTCCGCGACATCGGGCGCCTGCTCCCGCGTCGCCATACCGCCTTCGCGGCCCTCATCTTTCGGCCCCGGCCGGCCGCCCTTGGGCTCGTCGCGATCCGACCCCTGATGGGAGTCGTCGTAGATACCTTTTCCAGTGGGCATGTCCGTCCTTTCGCTCAGGACGGAACTACCCACCCGGGGGGCCGTTTGAACCGGAAGGCCACGGGTATGCGCAGCAGACGCCGGCTCCCAAGAAATAAAGGACGTGACCATGGACGCATTGGCGTTTCTGCGCGAAGACCACAAGAGCGTGCTGGGCATGCTCGAGGTGCTCGACGGCGCACCGTCGGGCTCCGGTGCCCAGGTCAGCGGCCTCGACACCATGGTGACCAATCTGGTCATCGCCGAATCCCAGCACGAGGCGATCGAGGAACAGTTCTTCTGGCCGGCGGTGCGCGAAGCGGTGGACGACGGCGACCAGCTCGCCGATGAGGCCGTCGCCCAGGAGCAGGAGGGCAAGAAGCTGCTACAGCGACTCGAAGACGGCAACCCCGGCGAAGCCGACTACCACCGGGCGCTGCAGGACTTCGTCAAGATCGGTCGCGAACACATCCGCTACGAGCAGGAGATCGTGTTCCCGAAGTTCGAGGCGGCGGTCAGCCGCGAGGACCGCGAGAAGATCGGCGAAAAGCTGGAAGCGGCAAAGAAAATCGCTGCCACACGGCCGCATCCCGACACCCCGCCCAGCGCATTGGTCCAGAAGACGATGGGCATGGTCGCTGCGACGGTCGACCACATCCGCGACGCCGTCACCGGCCGCGCCGACAAGAACCCGCCGAACCCGCAGATCAGGTAGGCGCACGAAAAACGGCCGGTACCCGAGTCAACGGGCACCGGCCGTTTTCACGCGGTCAGGTGGTCGGTGTGTGCTGCTCGTGGGTGAAGGGCTTTTCGCTCTGCACCGCGGGCTGGCCGTCGGGGTGACGCTGATCGCCCTGATTGCGCTGCTTGTCGCTGCCGAGCCACTGTTCGGTCGGCTTCTCGACGTACTCCCACTCCATGCCCTCCGGCCACGGGCCCTGACCCTCGTTCCAGGGGCCGCGCACCGACCCGGCACCGTTGGACATGTTGAACGCCACGTTCTGGAAGCGCTCGTCACCGGCGAGCTGTCCGGCGGGGAAGTTCACCGGCAGCTCGTTGAGCGCCGCGGTGAACTGCTGATAGTGGGTCACCTCGCGGGTCATCAGGAATGTCAGGGTGTCCTGCACGCCCGGATCGTCGGTGAACTGCTTGAGGTACTCGTAGACGATCTTGGCCCGCGACTCCGCGGCCAGGTTGCTGCGCAGGTCGACCGTCGGGTCGCCGTTGGCGTTGACGAAGGTGCCCTGCCAGGGCACCCCGGCGGAGTCCTTGACGTCGGGCCCGCCGCCGGTGAGCGCGAAGTAGAGCGGATTGACCGCGACGCTGTGGATGATGTCGTCGCGACCGTCGCGGCTGGCCACCGCGGGCATCCAGTCGCAACGTTCGTTGGCCATCTTGAGGTCGTCGTTGAGGCCGTCGAGCAACATGGTGATCATCGACCCGACCATCTCCAGATGGCTGAACTCCTCGGTCGCGATGTCCATGAACAGGTCGTACATCTTCGGGTTCTTGTCCCGCAGTACGAACGCCTGCGTGAAGTACTGCATCGCGGCCTTCAGTTCGCCGTTGGCTCCGCCGAACTGTTCCTGCAGCAGCGTGGCAAACCGCGGGTCGGGGCGGTCCACTCGTACCTCGAACTGAAGATCTTTGTTGTGGATGAACATTGGCGCCTCCCGGGCTGTTTCGTGGTGGGCAGGTGGCCGCCGAGTACCCGGTGACTAAGGCACCAAACGGCGTCTACCCGGACGCTGCGCGCAGCTTGTCCAGCAGCGGGCCCGCCGCCTCCTCGAGGAACAGCTCCTGGTGCTCATCGCCGATCTGCACCAGTGCGATGTCGGTGAAACCGGCCGCCCAGTACTCGCTCACCGCGGCCACGATCGCGTCGAGATCGGGCCCGCACGGGATCGACTCCGCGACGTCCTCGGGGCGCACGAACTGCGTGGCGCCGTCGAAGCCCGCCGTCGTCGGCAGGTCGGAGTTGACCGCCCATCCGCCGGCGAACCAGCGGAACTGGTCGTGGGCGCGCCGCACGGCGGCGTCACGATCGGGATCCCAGCAGATCGGGATCTGCCCGACGACGCGCGCCGCACCGGGCAGCCCGGTCGCCCGTCGGCCGTCGTGCCAGGCGTCGACGAGGTCCTTGTCCGGTTCGACCGCGATCAGGTGGTCCGACAGCGGCGCGAACGTCGCCACCGACCGCGCACCGGATACCGCGGTGGCGATCGCGACCGGCGTCTCGGGCAGGTCCCACAGCCGGGCGGAGTCCACCTCGAAGTATTCGCCCTTCCAGTCGACGAGTTCGCCGGTGAACAGTTCGCGGATCACGACGATGGCCTCCCGCAACATGTCCTGGCGGCGCCCCACCGTCGGCCAGCGCTGACCGACCACGTGCTCGTTGAGGTTCTCGCCGCTGCCCAACCCCAACGTGAACCGCCCGTCGGCGAGGATCTGCAGCGTCGCGGCCTTCTGGGCGACGACCGCCGGGTGGTAGCGCATGGTCGGGCAGGTCACGTAGGTGAACAGTTCGACGCGTTCGGTGGCGTGCGCAACGGCGCCCAGCGTCGTCCACGCGTACGGCGCGTGCCCCTGCGACGACAGCCACGGGAAGTAGTGGTCCGACGACACTTCGAAGTCGAAGCCCACGCGCTCGGCCGAAACGGCATAGCTGACAAGGTCTTTAGGGCCGCTTTGCTCGGTCAGCAGGGTGTATCCGAAACGCGTCATGGGTGTCGGATACCCGGGCGGTAGCCCGCAAAACGGCTACAGCCTGGCCTGCACCGCCGCCGCGAGTCGCTTGCCGTCGGCCTTGCCCGCCGCGATCGCGGTGGCGGCCTTCATCACCAGGCCCATCTGCTTGGGGCCCGGCCGCTCGCCGAGTTCCTCGGCGACCTGCGCCATGGCGGTGTCGACGACATCGGCCAACTCCGCCTCGGTCAGCTGGGTGGGCAGGTACTCGTCGATGACGCGGGCCTCGGCGTGCTCGTTGGCGGCCAGGTCGCCGCGCCCGTTCTGGGTGTAGATCTCCGCCGATTCGGCGCGCTTCCTGGCCTCCCGGGCCAGCACCTTGATCACCTCGGCATCGGAGAGTTCCCGCGCCTGTTTGCCCGCGACCTCCTCCTTCTGAATCGCCGCGAGCAACATGCGCAGCGTGGCGGTGCGCAGCTTGTCCTGCGACTTCATCGCCGCGGTCAGGTCGGCGCGCAGCCGTTCCTTCAGGTGGGGCGTATCGGCCATGACGCAAACCTACGCGCCCGCGCAGGCCGGCTGGGGCGATCGTCACGACCCGGCTACGTTGTCAGATCGGGCGGTGATCGACAGGATGGGGGCCATGACCGACGACGCCGACGGGTCTGGCGCGGCGGAGCCCGCACAGCCGTATCCGCAGCAGCCGTACCCGCCGCCCGGATATACACCCGCCGGCTACGGACCACCATCACCGGGCTATCCGCCACCGGCCTATCCGGCGCCCGGATACGGCGGCTATCCGGCGCCCGGCTACCCGCCACCGCCGGGATACCCGCCCGGCTACGGTCCGCCGCCGGGCTACGGCCCGCCGCCCGGCTACCCTCCACCGGGGCCGTACCCCACCGCGCCCGTCGGCGCGCTGCCGGGCGCACCCAAACCCGGGGTCATCCCGCTGCGCCCGCTCACGCTGTCGGACATCTTCAACGGTGCGGTCACCTACATCCGCGCCAATCCCAAAGCGTCGCTGGGCCTGACCACGATCGTCGTCGTCCTCACCCAACTGTTGGTGCTCATCCTGTCGGTGGGCCCGTTCGCCGCGAGCGGTCAACTTCAGCCGGCGTTCGTCGGTGAGGAGATCTCGACCGGCTTGCTCATCGGCGAGTCGGTGTCGAGCATCGCAGGCAGCGCCGCGACGTGGTTGTGTCTGATCCTGTTGAGCGGCTTGCTGACCGTGGTGGTCGGCCGCTCGGTGTTCGGCGCCGCGATCACGATCGGTGAGGCGTGGCAGCGCCTCAAAGGCCGCGTGTGGGCGCTGCTGGGTTTCTCGGTGCTCGAGATCATCGGCGCAGGCCTGCTGGTGGCGTTGGTCGTCGGCCTGGTGATCTGGATCGGCATCGCCGCAGGCGGTCTCGCCGCCTTGGCGATCGGAATCCCGTTCGTACTCGGCCTGATTGCGGCGCTGATCTACCTCAGCACGATCCTGCTGTTCACCCCCGCGATCATCGTGCTGGAACGGCTCGACATCCTGTCGGCCATCCAGCGGTCCTTCGCGTTGGTCAAGCGCGACTTCTGGCGGATTCTGGGCATCAACATCCTCGCGATGATCGTGGCCCAGGTGATCGCCGCCGCGGTGTCGATCCCGTTCAGCTTCGGCGGGGAGATCATGCTGATGACGACCGAGTCGACGGGGATCGTGCTGCTCGCGTTGGTGCTGCTGGCGGTCGGCGCCGCGATCAGCCAGATCATCACCGCCCCGTTCACCGCCGGTGTCGTGGTGTTGCAGTACACCGACGCCCGCATCCGCGCCGAGGCATTCGATCTGGTGCTGCAGTCCGGCGCCGCCTACGGCCCGGGCACACCTCCGGAATCCACCGACCACCTCTGGCTGGCCCGCCACCCCTGACGTGCCCACGATAGACATCGACCGCGATGCCGCTCACGACGCCGCGCAGCGTGAGCTCGCCAAACCGATTTATCTGAAGGCCTCCTGGCGCGAGCAGCTCGTCGGGGCGATCGAGGAACTCGTGTACCGGCTCGGCAAGGCGGGCGCGCAGATCCCCGGCGGCTGGTTCACCATCACCGTCCTGCTGATCCTGCTGGCTGTAGGAATCGTTGTCGCGGCCCGAATCGCCCGGCGTACCATGCGAACTCAACGTAGCCGCCAGCCCGGCCTGTTCGGCGACCACACGTTGAGCGCGGCCGAACACCGCGCCACCGCCGAACAGTTCGCCGGCAGCGGGGACTGGGCGGCGGCCATCCGGCATCGTCTGCGCGCGGTGGCCCGCCAGTTGGAGGAGACAGGTGTCCTCGAGCCCGTCCCCGGCCGCACCGCAACCGAACTCGCCCGCGACGCAGGCCAACGACTGCCCGGCTTGGCCAGTGAATTATCCGCGGCCACAGCTGCTTTCAACGATGTCACCTACGGTGGGCTGCCCGGCACGCAGGCAAGCTATCGCCTGGTGGCCGACCTCGACGACCACCTCAGGTCCGGCACCGCCGCGGCGCCGGCCGCGTCGGACGAGCCGAGAGCCGACACCGGCTGGGCGGCCGTGCGATGACGACGGCCGTGGACCCCACCCTGCGGCAGCGCTGGCGCCGCCGTCGGTGGCTGGTGGCCGGGGCCGCGGTCATCGTGGCGTTGTCCGCGCTGACGGTGTATCTGACCGCCCCCCGGCCGGGCGGTCTGCTCGACCCGTCGTCGACCTCACCGGACGGGGCCCGCGCCCTCGTCTCGCTGCTGCGCGACGGCGGGGTGGAAGTCATCGAGGCCGGTGACGTGGCCGCCGTCGAGGCCGCCGCGCGGCCCGACACCCTGCTCGTGGTGGCGCAGACCGGGCATCTGTTCGACGAGGACGTGCTGCGCCGACTCGCCGCCGTACCCGGAGATCGCCTTCTGCTGGGCCCGATTTCGCGCACCCGCGAAGCGCTCGCACCACACGTCAAGCCCGCCGCGGCCACCTTCTTCGGCGGCGCCGATCCCGGATGCGACCTGCGGGAGGCGGTCCGCGCCGGATCCGTGGCGTTCGGGATCAGCGAAACCTACGAGCCCGCCGGAGAGGATGTTCCGGTGACTCGCTGCTACCAGGGAACGCTGGTCCGTTACGTCGACGACGGACGCGAAGTCACCGTGACCGCGAGCTCCGACTTCGTCACCAACGGGTCACTACTCGATGAGGGCAACGCGGCGCTGGCGATGAACCTCGCGGGCTCGCATCCCCGCATCATCTGGTACGCACCGCAACACCGGGAAGCCGGGACCGAGAGCGGGGGCGCATCGCTCACCGACATGATCCCCGACCGAGTGACGTGGATCGTGTGGCAGTTGATCGTCGTCGTGGTGCTGGTCGCGGTGTGGCGGGGCCGACGCGTCGGTCCGCTGGTGGCCGAACGCCTTCCGGTGGTGGTACGCGCCTCGGAGACGGTCGAGGGGCGCGGCAGGCTGTACCGCTCGCGGCGCACCCGGGACCGGGCGGCCGAAGCACTGCGCACCGCGGCCCTGCAACGCATGCAGCCCCGCCTCGGCCTCAGCGCGGACGCCACCCCCGCGGCGGTCGTGGCGGCCATCGCCGCCCACTGCACCCGACATCCGCAGTCCGTCGCGCACGCGTTCTACGGTCCGCCGCCGGTCACCGACGACGAACTGCTCGATCTGGCAAGGGAACTCGACGACATCGAAAGGCAGGTCGCACACTCGTGACGACGGTGGAAGCGGACGCCGCACGCAAGGCGCTCTTGGAGTTGCGCACCGAGATCGGCAAGGTGGTCGTCGGACAGGACGCGGTGGTCAGCGGCCTCGTGATCGCGCTGCTGTGCCGCGGACACGTCCTGCTCGAAGGGGTGCCCGGGGTTGCCAAGACGCTGCTGGTGCGCACCCTGGCCGCGGCGCTGCAGCTCGACTTCAAACGCGTCCAGTTCACCCCGGACCTGATGCCCGGCGACGTGACCGGGTCACTGGTATACGACGCCCGCACAGCCGAATTCGAGTTCCGCTCCGGACCGGTGTTCACCAACCTGCTGCTGGCCGACGAGATCAACCGCACCCCGCCGAAGACCCAGGCCGCGCTGCTCGAGGCGATGGAGGAGCGCCAGGTCAGCATCGAGGGCGAGGCCCGGCCGCTGCCGGATCCGTTCATCGTCGCGGCCACCCAGAACCCGATCGAATACGAGGGCACGTACCAGCTGCCCGAAGCGCAGCTGGACCGGTTCCTGCTCAAGCTCAACGTCCCGCTGCCGCCGCGCGCCGAGGAGATCGCGATCCTCGATCGACACGCCCGCGGGTTCGATCCGCGCGACCTGTCCGCGGTGCGCCCCGTCGCCGGCGCCGCCGAACTCGCGGCGGGTCGCGAGGCGGTGCGACAGGTGCTGGTGGCCGATGAGGTGCTCGGCTACATCGTCGACATCGTCGGTGCGACAAGGAGTTCGCCGGCACTGCAGCTGGGGGTGTCCCCGCGTGGGGCTACGGCGCTGCTGGCGACCTCACGGTCGTGGGCGTGGCTGTCCGGCCGCGGGTACGTCACGCCCGACGACGTCAAGGCGATGGCGCGTGCCACGCTGCGCCACCGCATCCAACTACGGCCGGAGGCCGAACTCGAGGGTGCCCACCCCGACGGTGTGTTGGACGGCATCCTCGCGGCCGTGCCGGTGCCCCGCTAGTGGTTCTCACCGGGCGGGCGGCGCTGGCGGCGCTGATCTGCCTGCTGCCCATCCTGTTCGCGCCGTGGCCGGCGACCGCGTTCGCGGCGCTGCTGGCGGTGCTGCTGGCGGTGATCGCCGCGGACGTGGTGATGGCGGCAAGTCCGCGGCGCCTGCGACTGCAGCGGTCCGGGGACGTCAGCGCACGGCTGGGCCAGCCCGTCGACGCGGTGCTGACGGTCGAGAACACCAACCGGCGACGGTTCAACGGACTGATCCGTGACGCCTGGGCACCCAGCGCCGCGGCCGAGCCACGGGTGCATCCCGTGAATATCGCTGCCGGACAACAGGTCAGGGTGGTGACCACGCTGCGGCCGGTACGACGGGGCGATCAGGTCTCGGCGCTGGTGACGGCCCGCTCGATCGGGCCGCTGGGGCTGGCGGGCCGGCAGGGCTCGCACCGGGTGCCCGGTCGGGTCCGCATCCTTCCGCCGTTCCTGTCGCGCAAGCATCTTCCCGCGAGGTTGGCGAAACTACGCGAGCTGGAGGGCAATACGCCGGTGTTGATCCGCGGCCAGGGCACCGAGTTCGACTCGTTGCGCGAGTACGTGATCGGCGACGACGTGCGCTCGATCGACTGGCGGGCCACCGCGCGCCGCGCCGACGTGGTGGTGCGCACCTGGCGGCCGGAGCGCGACCAGCGGGTGGTGATCGTGCTGGACACCGGACGGACCTCGGCGGGCCGGGTCGGCGTCGACCCGACCGCGGCGGATCCCGGTGGCTGGCCGCGGCTGGACTGGTCGATCGATGCGGCACTGTTGTTGGCGGCCTTGGCCGCGCGGGCGGGCGACCACGTCGACTTCCTGGCCCACGATCGCACCACCCGCGCCGCGGTGTTCAACGCCGCGCGCACCGAACTGCTGGCCCTGCTGGTGGAGGCGATCGCGCCGCTGGAATCCGCGCTGGTCGAGTCCGATGCGCGCACGATGGTCGCCGCCGTGCAGCGTCGGGTGCGGCGGCGCGCCCTCGTGGTGCTGCTCACCGAGCTCAACGCCTCGGCGCTCGACGAGGGGTTGATGACGGTGCTGCCGCAGCTGTGCTCACGACATCAGGTGCTGCTGGCCGCGGTCGCCGACCCGCGGGTGGACCAGCTGGCCGCGGGCCGGTCGGACGCGGCGCAGGTCTACGACGCCGCGGCGGCCGAACGCGCCCGCAACGAGCGCCGTTCAATCGCGGCCCGGCTGCGGCGGATGGGCGTCGACGTCGTCGACGCGCCACCGGAGGACCTGGCCCCGGCACTGGCCGACCACTATCTGGCGCTCAAGGCCGCTGGCCGGCTCTAGCGCGTCGGCACCACGTCGGGGGCATCGTCGAGATCGCCGGTCTCACCGGCCAGCGCCGCCCTGCGCCCGAAATACAGCACGTAGGAAAGGAACGCGATTTCGGCCGTCACACCGATACCGATGCGCACCGCGGTCGGCAGCGGCGACGGCGTCACCAACGCCTCGATCAGGCCGGCCACCAACAGCACGACGATCAACCCGATCGCAACCGAGATCACCGCACGCGCCTGTTCGGCGAGCACCTGCGCGCGTGGGCGGCCGCCGGGGACAATCGCCGTCCAGCCCAGCCGCATGCCCGCCGCGGCGGCCAACAACACGGCCGTCAACTCGATCAGGCCGTGCGGCGTGATCAGGTCGAGGAACACCGCGCCCTTACCCGCGTCGAACATCAGACCCGCGGCGGCGCCGACGTTCAACGCGTTCTGCAGCAGCACATAGGGAATCGGTATGCCCAGCAGGATCGAGAAGGCGATGCACTGCAGGGCCACCCAGAAGTTGTTCGTCCACACCTGCAGCGCAAAGGATCCCGCGGGGTTCTCCCGGTAGTACTCCGCGAAGTCGTGGTTGACCAACTGCTCGATCTCGGCGGGCGTCGCCATCGCGGCCTGCACGTCGGGGTTCGACGCGATCCAGACGGCGATCACCACCGTCACCGCGAAGAACACCACGGCGGTGCCCAACCACCAGCGCCAGCACCGGAAGGCGACCACCGGGAACGACACGGTCCAGAACCGGATGAACTCGCTCCACAGCGGTGCGCGGGCCCCGGTGACCTCCGCCCGCGCTCTGGCCACCAGCCCCGACAGCCGGCCCACCAGCACGGTGTCCGTCGACGCCGAGCGCACCACCGACAGATGGGTGGACACCCGCTGATACAGATCGACCAACTCGTCGACCTCGGCACCGGTGAGGTGCCGACGCCGCTTCAGCAGCTGTTCGAGCCGGTCCCACGTCGGTCGATGCGCGAGCACGAACGCATCGACATCCACGTTCGCGGATTTTAGTAGCGTGGCGGCCATGGTCGGTCCACCAGAGCCCGTCGTCACCGGCGATGCGGTGGTGCTCGACATCCAGGTGGCCCAGTTGCCGGTGCGCGCGCTGTCGGCGCTGATCGACATCACCGTGGTCGGGCTGATCTATCTCGTCGGGATCTTCCTGTGGGCCGCCACGCTGCTGGACCTGGACTCCGCGCTGTCGGGCGCGGTGCTCGTCATCTTCACGATCCTGGCGGTGCTGGGGTATCCGGTGGCGTTCGAGGCCGCGACCCGGGGCCGCTCGCTGGGCAAGATGGCCCTCGGGCTGCGGGTGGTCTCCGACGACGGCGGCCCGGAACGGTTCCGGCAGGCGTTGTTTCGCGCGCTGGCCGGCGTCATCGAGATCTACGCATTCGTCGGCGGACCAGCGGTCATCTGCAGTCTGTTGTCCCCCAAGGGAAAACGCATCGGCGACGTCTTCGCAGGAACGGTGGTGATCAGCGAACGCGCACCCCGCCAGGAGCCGCCGCCGCCGATGCCGCCGCCACTGGCCTGGTGGGCCTCCACGCTGCAGCTGTCCGGCCTGCGTGCCGAGCACGCCGAACTGGCGCGCCAATTCCTCTCTCGTGCACCGCAATTAGAGCCGGGTATGCGCGCACAGATGGCGGCCCGGATCGCCAACAACGTCGTCGCACAGATTTCACCGCCGCCACCACCGGGCGCGCCGCCCGAGTTGGTGCTGGCCGCGGTGCTGGCCGAACGGCACCGTCGGGAACTGGCCAGGCTGGCGCCACCCCCGACCCCGGGCCGATATCCGGTTATCCAGCATCCTGTTTCACCGCAGCAACCGGAATCGGGGGGTTTCGCGCCGCCCGGCTAGTCAGGCGGGAATCCAGTTGCCGTGGAACCCGTACGGCACCCGGCGAGGCAGCCGGATTCGTGCCACCGGAGCGCCCGCGAAGTCCGATGCGTCGAGGATAACGAGGTCGCTGCCGTTGCGGACGGGGTCGTAGACATACGCGATGTACCAGCCGCTGCTCTCGTCGGCGCCCGACGGGACGAAGACCGCCTCGCCCGGGCCGCCCGGAGCGGCCTCGGTGCCGAACCGGTGCTCGACAGCGGCGCCGGTGGTCAGGTCATAGCGCAGCAGGCAGCCGTCGCCGACGGTCACCGCGTATCGGGCCGGCAGCGTCGCCAACCGGTCGTCGATACGCGGGAACTCGACGGGACGGTCGTCGAGTTGGCGTTCGGCGACCTTGCCGGTGCGCAGATCGATGGTCCAGCTCCACAGCACCCCATCGGTGTCGAATCCGCCGCTGTTGCGCCATAATTCGGGATAGCGCACGGCCTGCAGCACGATCGTGCCGTCGGCGTCGTAGGCGTTGGCGACGTGGAAGACGTAGCACGGGTCGATGTCGAACCACCGCACCTCGCCGAACGGATCGTCGCGGCGCAGCACGCCGAACCGGGCACCGTAGGAGTCGTCCCAGCGGTAGGGCATGTCGCCGTCACCCTTGAGCGCGATGTCGAGATTGAACACGATCGGCAGATCCATGAACACGACGTGCTCGGCGGTCAGCGCGAAGTCATGCATCATCGTCAGCGCCGGCACGTCGAGTGGCCGGTTGATCGTCAGCTCGCCGTTCGCGTCGGCGCGGTGGTAGGTCACGTGCGGCGCGAAGATGTTGCCGTAGCCGAAGAAATGCAGTTCGCCCATGGTCGGACAGATCTTCGGGTGCGCGGTCATCGAGTCGACCAGTTTCCCGCCGAAGTCGTAGGCACCCAATGTCTCCAGGTCGGTCGAGATCTCGTACGGCAGCGACGATTCCACCAGCGCCAACGTCTTGCCCGCGTGGTTGACGACGTGGGTGTTGGCCACGCTGGAGCGCAGGTTGCGGGTGCCGTCGGCGTTGTAGACGGGGAAGTCGCGCTCGAAACTCTCGGTGCGCACCCACCGGTTGCGGTACCACTTCGCGCGGCCGGCCTCGATGCGCACGCCGTGGATCATGCCGTCGCCGGTGAACCAGTGGGCGCTCGCCTGGCGCGGGTTCGGGCCGTTGCGCAGATACCAACCGTCGAGTTCGGCCGGGATGGCGCCGGAGACGGGCAGGTCGTATTCGGTCAGTTCGTCGGCGACGGGCGCGTAGTTGCCACGCCGGAAGAACTCGTCGGTGCCGAACAGGGCCGACGTTTCGGTGGTTTCCGACATCGCGTGCCTCCTTCAGATCGGTCCAATCTGACATGTCAGTTATGACATGTCAATACTGGGGGATAAGATCCTCGGCGTGAGCCTCCGGATCGCGGCACTGGGCCTGCTCGCCCGGTCCCCGGGCAGTGGTTATGACCTGCTGCGGGAGTTCGAGCGGTCGATGGCCAACGTCTGGCCGGCCACGCAGAGTCAGCTTTACGGCGAACTCAACAAGCTCGCCGCTGCCGGGCTGATCGAGGTCACCGATGTCGGTGCGCGCGGTCGCAAGGAGTACCGGATCACCGAGGCCGGCCGCGAGGAGCTGCGCCGATGGATCCTCGACACCGACGCCGACCCGCCCTACCGCAGCGCGGGGCAGCTGCGCGTGTTCCTGCTCGGCGAGCTGCCCCGCGAGCACGCCCGCGACCATCTGGCCGCGATGGCCGCCCACGCCGAGGCCGAGGTCGATCGGCTGCAGCAGCTGCGCGACTCCGTCGACTGGGACAGCGACGACAGCCTGTTCTTCGGCCGGGCCGCCCTGGAACACGGGCTGCGCATGAAGGCCATGGAGGCCGACTGGGCGCGCTGGGGGATCGGCCGCCTCGACACGCGCAAGAAAAACTGACGCTCCGGAGACGCCTCGTGACTCCTACCGATAAGAGCGGTCCACCGGGGGCCGCGGCGCAGGGATCGGGAGAAGGAGATGACACGCCCGCTGGTTCGTCGCCTCGGCCTCGTCGGTGGGCGTCGCGGACCTCAGCTGTATCGGGTGTCCCAGTGCGTCGGTGACCGCCACACCGCCGACGTGACCGCCGACCGGATCGCCGCGGTCGTCTCGTCCTGGCTCGCGGAGCTGGGCGCGGACAGCCCCGTCGTCGCGGACCTCGCCCGCGCGGTGCGCGCCGGCGATTGGCATACCGCTCATGCGCTGGCCGAATACCTGTCGGTGGAGGTCAGAATTTCCGCCCTACCCCCCGCCGAAAAACTGTAATCCCCGGCGGTGCTGATTGCTCCTACCCACGAGAGCGGTTCACCGGGAGCCGCGACCAACCGACAAGGAGCAAGAAATGAACACCACCACCAACAAGCGCAACAAGATAATCGCCAGCCTGGGTGCGGCCGCCGCGGCAGTGGCGGCGCCGGCGATGCTGTTCCTCGGTGCGGGCACCGCGCAGGCGGCGTCCACGCTGAACACCTCCAGCGACGCCCTGGGCGTCACGGTCGAGATCACCTCGAACGGCAGCGAGGGCCTCTGCTTCTACACCGCCGAGCCGTGGTTCGGCTGGACCGGGGTCAAGCCACTGCCGGTGTACCGGGTGCCGTTCTACCTGCAGGCCAACCAGACCCACAAGCTGTGGTTCCCCGGCATCCAGACCGGCACCACATGGAAGGCCAAGGTCGAGTGCCCGGTCGGTGGCACCGACTACTTCGCGCCGGTGTACTGACCACCCCCTCCGGGCGTGGTGGTCGTGTCGAGGGGTCCGACCACCACGCCGCCCCCATACGTTGCATCGTCGATAGTTTCCGATATATCGTCAATGTATCGTCATTGACCCACGGTCGACGTCAGGAGACACCCATGCAGACCCCCTTCCCACCGTTCGCTGGCCCGCCGCCCTTCCCGCCGCCCGGCGGCTTCGGTCCGTTCGCTCACCACGCGGCGCATCGCCGCCGGGTGCGCGAGCACATCCGTGAACACGCCCGCGGTCACCGGCATGGACCCAGGTACGGCCCGTTTCCGCCCGGTATCGGGTTCGACCCGCGCGCGTTCGGGTTCGACCCGCGTGCCTTCGGGTTCGGCCCCGGCGGACATCCGGGCCGGCGCGGCGGCCGCGGCCGTCGTCGCGGCGATGTCCGCGCTGCGATCCTCGCGCTGCTTCTCGACCGTCCGATGCACGGCTACGAGATGATCCAGGAGATCGCCGAGCGCACCCAGGACCTGTGGCGGCCCAGTCCCGGGTCGGTCTACCCCACGCTGCAACTGCTGGAAGACGAGGGCCTCATCCGGGCCACCGAAAGTGACGGCAGCAAGCGGCTTTTCGAACTGACCGACGACGGCCGAGCCGCCGCCGAGCAGATCGCGACGCCGCCGTGGGCGGAGATCACCGAGGAAGCCGAGGACGCCGCGGCCGGCCAGGTTCCGCTGCGCAACGCCGTAGGACAGTTGATGGCGGCGATCGCTCAGGCGGCGTTCGCGACCACCGCGGAGCAGCAGGAGCGCATCGTCGGCATCATCAACACCGCCCGCCGCGAGATCTACCAGGTGCTCGGCGAATCTTTGTAATTCCTATGAAGCCGGAATAGCTCCAAAGGAACGGGCGTACCGATTGGGTATGAACACCTATCCACTTGGCTCATTCCATGTCGGACGCGTCGGCTTCGGCGCGATGCAACTGCCGGGGCCCGGGGTGATGGGACCACCTCGAGACCACGACGAGGCGATCGCGGTGCTGCGCCGGGTCATCGAACTGGGCATCAACCACATCGACACCTCGCAGTTCTACGGTCCCAACGTCGCCAACGAGTTGATTCACGAGGCGCTGCACCCGTATCCGGAGAACCTCGCGATCGTCAGCAAAGTCGGCGCTCGCCGAGACGAGGCCGGCGCGTGGCTGCCCGCACAGCAGCCCGATGAACTGCGCGCCGGCATCGAGGAGAATCTGCGCACGCTCGACACCGACCGGCTGGCGGCGGTCAACCTGCGGATCCACGCCTTCGACCCGTCGAAGCCGGCGCCGCTGGACCGCGACCTGTTTGACCGTCAGCTGACGGCGATGATCAAGGCTCGCGACGAGGGGCTCATCGGCGGGATCGGGTTGTCCAGCGTCACCGTCGAGCATCTGCGAATCGCGCTGGACCGCACCGAGATCGTGTGCGTGCAGAACGCGTACAACCTCGTCGATCGGACCTCGCAGCCGGTGCTGGAGGAGTGCGTCGAGCGGGGCATCGCGTTCGTGCCGTTCTTCCCGCTCGGGTCGGCGTTCGTGGAGGACAATCCGGTGCTGGGCCATCCCGCCGTCAAGCGCGAGGCTGAGCGGTTGGGGCGCACGCCCGCGCAGATCGCGTTGGCGTGGACGCTGTCGATCGCGCCGAATGTGCTGTTGATCCCGGGCACGTCGTCGCTGGCGCATCTGGAGGAGAACACTGCCGTCGCCGACATCGTGCTCGACGACGACGTCAAGGCCGAACTCGACGCGGCGGCCTGAGCCGCCACCGCGAGACTGTAGTTATTGCGCAGCCCACTCGAACTTTCGCGCGATAACTACAGTCTCGCGGTCTCGCGGCACGAGCCCGCAGCTAGTCGACGTCGACCCAGTCCAGGGTGCGCTGCACCGCCTTGCGCCAACCCGCGTAGCCGGCCACGCGTTGTTCCTCGGTCCACGCCGGGGTCCAACGCTTGTCCTCCTGCCAGTTGGCCCGCAGGTCGTCTTCGTTCTCCCAGAAACCGACCGCCAGGCCCGCGGCGTAGGCCGCGCCGAGTGCCGTCGTCTCGGCGACCACCGGCTTGACCACCTCGACGCCCAGCACGTCGGCCTGGATCTGCATGCACAGGTCGTTTGCGGTGATCCCGCCGTCGACCTTGAGTACGTCCAGGTGCACCCCGGAGTCGGCTTCCATCGCGTCGACGACGTCGCGGCTCTGGTAGCAGATCGCCTCGAGTGTGGCGCGGGCCAGGTGCGCGTTGGTGTTGTAGCGCGACAGCCCGACGATCGCGCCTCGCGCATCCGAGCGCCAGTAGGGCGCAAAGAGTCCCGAAAAGGCGGGCACGAAGTACACCCCACCGTTGTCCTCGACCTGACGGGCCAGCGCCTCGCTCTGTGACGCACCGCTGATGATGCCCAGCTGATCGCGCAGCCACTGCACGGCCGAACCGGTGACGGCGATCGAACCCTCAAGCGCATAAACGGGTTTGGCATCACCGAACTGGTAGCAGACGGTGGTGATCAGACCGTTGCGGGAGCGGACGATCTTCTCGCCGGTGTTGAGCAGCAGGAAGTTTCCTGTGCCGTAGGTGTTCTTGGCTTCACCAGGCTTCAGGCAGACCTGTCCGACCATCGCCGCCTGCTGGTCGCCGAGGATTCCCGTCAGCGGCACCTGACCGGCCACGGGGCCGTCGTCCCGGGTGACGCCGAAGGACTGCGGATACGACGACGGCTTGATCTCGGGCAGCATCTGACGCGGAATGTCGAAGAACGACAACAGTTCATCGTCCCAGTCCAGCGTCTCCAGGTTCATCAGCATGGTGCGGCTGGCATTGGTGACGTCGATGGCATGCACGCCGCCGCGGGTGCCGCCGGTGAGGTTCCACAGCACCCAGGAATCCGGCGTGCCGAAGATCGCGTCGCCGTTCTCGGCGTCGCGGCGCACGCCGTCGACGTTCTCGAGGATCCACTGGATCTTCCCGCCCGAGAAGTAGGTCGCGGGCGGCAGGCCGGCCTTGCCGCGGATCACGTCGCCGCGGCCGTCGCGGTCCAGCGCCGAGGCGATGCGGTCGGTGCGGGTGTCCTGCCACACGATCGCGTTGTAGTACGGGCGGCCGGTCTTGCGGTTCCACACCAGCGTCGTCTCGCGCTGGTTGGTGATGCCCAGCGCGGCCAGGTCGGCGGCCGACAGGTTCGTCTTGTTCAGCGCCGACATGATCACCGACGCGGTGCGTTCCCAGATCTCGATCGGATCGTGCTCGACCCAGCCGGCCCTCGGCAGGATCTGTTCGTGTTCGAGCTGATGGCGTCCGACCTCGGCGCCGTCGTGGGTGAAGATCATGCAGCGGGTGCTCGTCGTGCCCTGATCGATCGCGGCGACGAACTCGGCCAACGTACTCCCCTTTCGCCCTGCAGTCCGTCGTCCATCATGGACTACCCGACCGCGGGACGATTCAGTTCAGTTGATCGATTCCGGGGCAAGCATGTCACAGGCAGGAGCGCGAGCCGGCGGCGGCTCTGACACTTTTTCCGCCTCGTGGGTGCGGGTAGCGTCGGCGACGACGATCATGGAGCCATGCCCGCCTCGACGCTCGACATCGACCGGATGCCCCGGGGCGGACCGGACGCCTCCTGTGTGGACCGGCTGCTGCAGACCGACCGGCTGGAGTATCTCGACCGCGACGACGTGTCCGACGAGGTCAAACGCAGTGTCATCCGCGCACTGGAGTGGACCGGCGCCGTCTTCGGAAACACCGAGCGGTGCGCCAAGATCGTGCTCGACGAGCTCGCCGACGTCGCCGATCCGGCGATCCTCGAACTCGGGGCGGGCCACGGCGGGCTCTCGCGCAAGCTGCTCGAGTGGCATCCCACGGCGTCGGTGACCGTCAGCGACGTCGACCCGGTCCGGGTGGCGGCGTTGGCGGCCGGCGACCTCGGCGACCATCCCCGGGCCAGCGTGCGCGCGCTCGACGCCACCGCGATCGACGCCCCCGACGGGCAGTTCGACCTCGCGGTGTTCGCCCTGTCGTTTCACCACCTGTCGCCGTCGCAGGCGGCACGGGCGATCGCCGAGGGGACACGGGTGGCGCGCCGCCTGGTGGTCATCGACCTGCCCCGCCCGCCGTCTCTGCTACACCTCGCGCGGTTGGCGGTGATGCTGCCGTTCGCGCCGGTGGTGCCGTTCGCGCACGACGGGGTGATCAGCTCGCTGCGCTGTTACAGCCCGTCGGCGCTACGTGCGTTGGCGGCGCACGCCGGGGTCGACGCAAAGTTGCGCGGCGGCGGGCTGGCGCCGCAGATTCTGGTCGCGAGCCGCTAGCCGGGCCGAATCATGTGCGCGCCGAACGCGGCCGAGTCAACATGTGCAGCAGCAACGCCACCGGAACGCTGAAGGCGAACGTGAGGGCGAACAGCACCAGCACCGAACCGGTATAGAGCGGCCACCGCAGCACTGACACCATCACGATCTCCATCACGACGACGTGCACCAAAAAGATCTCGTAGGAGATCTCGCCCAGCCACACCATCGGCCGGCTGCCCAGCGCCCTGCTGTACAGACCCGTGTCACGCAGGGCCAACGGCGCGACGACGAGGGTGGCGACCGCTCCGTAGCACATCACCTTCGCGATGTCCTGTCCTAAATCCAGTGTCACCACTGAGGTTTCGCCGGCGATCGGGGTGGAGACCACCAGATAACCCGCCGCGGCGAGCGGAAGTACCGCCGCCGCGTAACACCGAAACCCGTTGACATTCAATACTGCAAGCATCATTCCGCCGACGAACCAGATCAGGTAGTGCGGCAGCCACCCGCCCGCGCTCTCGGGGAGCAGGTCGGTGGTGTGCAGCACGACCAGCCACGTCGGGCTCGCCGCGGCCAACACGGCGAGGGCCGCCAACAGCAGTCCCGGTCGCCATCGACGCCCGCAGAGCACCGTCAACAACAGGTACGCCAATATCGGCAGCGTGGCGTAGAAGGCGACCTCGACCGCCAGACTCCACATCTGCGACAGGCCCTGGTGCAGGTAGGCCCTCAGATAGGCGTCGCTGTAGATCTGGGTGAGCGTGAGGTTGCGCACCAACCCGGACCAGGTGTGGCCGGGGTTCGGGTGGACGTCGCGGAACGAGTAGAGCAGGTAGACGGCCAGCACCGTCACCACGTACGCCGGCATGATGCGGCGCACCCGGTTCACGGCGTATCGGCGCACCGACGGGGCGGCCGCACCGGCCGCGGTCGCCCTGACCCACGGGCCGAAGAGCAAAAAGCCGGACAGCACGAAAAAGATCGCGACACCGATCTCCATGCGCGCGAACATGAGTCCGACATAGCCGCGGTTGTACGTGCCGGTGCCGTAGGCGGCGTGGGTGGCCATCACCAGTAGGGCGGCCACCGCACGAACCCCGGTGAGCGACGCGATCCGGTCGACCCCCGAGACCTGCTCGAGGCCGCCCTGGTCGATGTCGCTCAGCGACGAGCTCACCAGGCCAGTATGGCTGTCCGGCGGGCGAATCCTGGCGAGTCCGTGTGCAAACGCCGCCGCTCGCCGACAATGGCGATGTGGGCGAAGAGGTGAAGCAGACCGAGTACTCGCGCGCGCACCGCCGCGAGTACCGGCGCAAGGTGCAACAGTGCCTCGACGTTTTCGAGACGATGCTGAACCAGTCCAGCTTCGAGTTCGAGCGACCACTGACCGGCATGGAGATCGAGTGCAACCTCGTCGACTCCGCCTACCAGCCCGCGATGACCAACCAGACGGTGCTGGAGGCCATCGCCGACCCGGCCTACCAGACCGAGCTGGGCGCCTACAACATCGAATTCAACGTTCCGCCAAGGCGATTGCCTGGCCGCGCTGCGCTTGATCTCGAAGCCGACGTGCGCGCGAGCCTGAACGCCGCCGAGGCCAAAGCCAATGAGCACGACGCGCACATCGTGATGATCGGCATCCTGCCGACGCTGCTGCCCGAACACCTCACCGGCCGGTGGATGAGCGAGTCCACCCGCTATCAGGCGCTCAACGACTCGATCTTCACCGCCCGCGGCGAGGACATCCTGATCGACATCGCCGGACCGGAACGGCTGAGCCTGCAGACCGAGTCGATCGCTCCGGAATCGGCCTGCACCAGCATGCAGCTGCACCTGCAGGTCTCACCCGCCGACTTCGCGCACAATTGGAACGCCGCGCAGGTGCTCGCGGGCCCGCAGCTGGCGGTCGGCGCCAACTCGCCGTACTTCTTCGGCCACGAGCTGTGGGCCGAGACCCGCATCGAGCTGTTCGCGCAGGCCACCGACACCCGGCCGGACGAGCTCAAGACCCAGGGCGTGCGGCCCCGGGTGTGGTTCGGTGAGCGATGGATCCCCTCGATCTTCGACCTGTTCGAGGAGAACGTCCGCTACTTCCCGTCGCTGCTGCCGGAGCTGTCCGACGAGGACCCCGCCGCCGAACTGGCCGCCGGCCGCACCCCGAAGCTGGCCGAGTTGAGGCTGCACAACGGCACCATCTACCGCTGGAACCGGCCGGTCTATGACGTCGTGAACGGCAGGCCGCATCTGCGGGTGGAGAACCGGGTGCTGCCCGCCGGGCCGACGGTGGTCGACATGATGGCCAACGCGGCGTTCTACTACGGCACGCTGCGCACCATGTCCGAAGATGACCGGCCACTCTGGACGAAGATGAGTTTTGCTGCGGCACAACATAATTTCACCGAGTCGGCGAAACACGGGATGGATGCGAGGCTGTACTGGCCCGGGCTGGGCGAGGTGACCCCCGACGAGTTGGTGCTGCGTGAACTGTTGCCGATGGCCGATCAGGGGTTGCAGCGCTGGGAGGTGGCGGCCGACGTGCGCGACCGCTACCTGGGTGTGATCGAGGGCCGCGCCAAGACCGGCCGCAACGGCGCCGCCTGGCAGGTGTCGACCGTGCACGCCTTGCAGGGACGCGGGTTGACCCGACCCGAGGCGCTGGCCGAGATGCTGCGGCTGTACTGCGAGAGGATGCACAGCAACGAACCCGTGCACACTTGGGACGGGCTATGAGACGACTGGTAGCGGCCGCCGTACTGGCGGCAACAGCCGTGGCGGGGGGTCAGACCCGGGCCGCACACGCCGATCCCGTCGAACCCGACCGGGAGTTCACCCTGCAGGGTGGTCAGGAGGCGACGGTCGCGGGCGAGGACCTGCGGATCCGGTTCGCCGAGGTGCTCGAGGACTCCCGCTGCCCGGCGCTGGTCCAGTGCTTCTGGACCGGTCAGGCCCGCATCTCGATGGTGGTTTCCGACGAAAGCGGCCAGACCACAATCGAGTTCAACACCAATCCGGCGCCGGGACAGAATCGGCAGACGGTCGATGTCGACGACCACCGCATCGAGTTGCGCGCCCTGGATCCGTACCCGCAGACACCCGACGAACCGATCCCGTTCGAGGACTACCGCGCGACGCTGCTGGTGACTATTCCGTGACGTCGGCCAGCGCCTCGGCGAACCGCTCCAGTTCATCGGCCGTCACGTCGAGGTGTGGGGACACCCGCAGCACCGGGGTCGCGAGCTCGAACGGCGCGCGCTGCGTCTCGGCGTAGGTGGTGACGATCGCGTGTTCGGCGATCAGCCGGGCGCGGACCCGCTGCGGGTCGGCGCCGGCGACGGGCTCCAGCGTGGTGATCGCGGTCGGCTCCTCGACCGACTCGACCACCCGCCAGCCCCTGACGTCGGCCAGCGCCTTGCGGGTCTGCGCACCGACCTCGGCCAACCGCGCGCGGACCCGCTCGGGTCCGGCGGCCAGATGTTCGCCCAACGCCACCGAATATCCCACGCGTGCCGCTACATTCGCCTCACCGTGCTCGAGACGGGCCAGCACCGGGATCGGCAGCTTCCACTCCGGCGGCGGCAACCGCGGCCGCAGCCGCTCGGCGAGGTCGGGTCGCACCGCGAGGAACCCGACTCCGCGCGGACCCGCGATCCACTTGCGCGATGACCCGTAGATCGCCGACGGTCGGACCGCGCAGTCGAGGTGGCCCAGCGCCTGCGCGGCGTCCACCACGAACGGCACGCCCAACCGCGCGCACACCGCGGCCAGCGCTGCGGTCGGTTGTGCCACGCCGCGGTGGCTGCCCAGGGCGGTGAGGTGGACCAGCGCGGGCGGGTCGGCGGCCAGTGCGCGTTCGGCGGCGTCGACGTCGAGGCGTCCGTCGCCATCGGCGGGCAGTGCGCGCACGTCGAACCCGTTGGCGGCCATGACCGCGAGGTTGGGACCGTACTCGCCGGGCAGGCAGGCCACCGACCGCTCCCCGGGCCAACTCGACAGCAGCAGGTCGAGCGCGGCGTTGGACCCGGTGGTGTACACGACGTCGGTGGGCGCCAGCCCGGTCAGCGCGGCGACGGCGGCGCGGCCGGCGTCGAGCGCCGGGGCGGCCGCCTCGGCGGCGACGTATCCACCGACCTCCGCCTCGTGGTGGGCATGGCGGGTGGCGGCCTCGATGGCCGCATAACTCTGCCGCGCGCATGCCGCGCTGTCGAGGTGGATCCCGGCGACCGGCGGCCGCGCCGCGCGCCACTGTTCGGCGAGCGTCATTTGACCGACAGCGACAGACCGAAGTCGCCGGCGTCGTCGGTCCACCAGTGTGTCAACCGCAGGCCGGCGTCGCGCAGCTCGGCGGCCACCCCGTCCTTGCGGAACTTGCACGACACCTCGGTGAGCATCTCCTCGCCGGCCGCGAAGTCCACCGTGAGGTCGACCGCTCCCACGCGCACCCGCTGGGAAGTCCTGGCGCGCAACCACATCTCGATGCGTTCCTCGGCGGCGTTCCACTTGGCGACGTGTTCGAATGCGTCGAGGTCGAAGTCCGCGTCGAGTTCGCGGTTGACCACGGCCAGCACGTTGCGGTTGAACCGGGCGGTCACCCCGGCGCTGTCGTCGTAGGCCCGCACCAGCCGGTCGGTGTCCTTGACCAGGTCGGTGCCCAGCAGCAGGCCGTCGCCCGGTTGCAGGGTGTCCGCCAGAGTGGCGAGGAATTCCGCGCGCGGACCCGCTGTCAGGTTGCCGATCGTGGAGCCGAGGAAGGCGATCAGGCGCCGGCCGACGCGCGGGATCTTGCCGAGATGTTCCTCGAAGTCGCCGCATACCGCGTCGATCTCGATGCCTGGGTACTCGGACTGGATGGCCGCCGCGGCGGTGTCGAGCACGGACGCGTCGACGTCGAACGGGATGAACCGGCGCAGCGCCCCGCCGTCACGCATCGCATCCAGCAGCATGCGGGTCTTCTCGGAGGTGCCGCTGCCGAGTTCGACCAGGGTGTCGGCACCCGACAGCGCCGCGATGTCGGCGGAGCGGGCCCGCAGGATCTGCGCCTCGGCGCGGGTCGGGTAGTACTCGGGCAGCCTGGTGATCCGGTCGAACAGGTCGCTGCCGACCGAGTCGTAGAACCACTTGGGCGGCAATGACTTCGGGGTTTGGGTCAGACCATCGAGCACGTCGCGACGCAGCGCGGTGGCCGCCGAGTCCGCAGCCAGGTAGTTCGACAGCGTGTAGGTCATGCGGAGCCTTTCAACGGGATCAGTTCGACGCCTGCCGCGCCGACCTCGACGAGATGGCGGTCCGGAAGATCCTGCCAGCGCGGGTCGTCGTCGTAGGGCTCGCTGGCTAGCACCACCCCGTCGTCACGGCGCAGCAGCGACAGGGTGTCGCCCCAGGTGGTCGCGAGCAGACGCGACCCGTCGGCGGCCAGGACGTTCAGCCGCGCATCGGGATCGGCGTTGCCCACCTCGACGATGGTGTCGGCCAGTGCGTCCAGCCCACGGTCGAAGATGAGGGCCGCCAATTGAGCGCTGTCACAAGTTGATTCGGCCCGTCGCAGCACATCGGCAGTCAACGCCAGGGCGCCGCGGTCGACCAGCCCGTTGTGCGACAGCAGCCAGCGCCCGTCGGTGAACGGCGCCGCCGCCGACGGTTCGATCGGCATGCCGATGCTGGCCGACCGGACCGCCGCGACCACACAACCGCTGCGCAGCGCGGGCGCCACCGACGCGAACGACGCATCACCCCACAGTGGCGCGGCACTGCGCCACCGGCGGGCGACGTCGCCGTCGAAGAATCCGACGCCCCACCCGTCGGCGTTCATCAGGCCGTGCTTCTGACGCCGCGGTGCATACGACTGCACGAGCAGGCCGTTGGGCGGATCGAGCACCAACGAGGACACCGATACCGGGGCGCCGAGCCAGCCCAGGTGCCGACACATCAGTCGACGTCCCAGGCGAGCCGGACCCCGGAGAAGATCTGCCTGCGGATGGGGTGGTCCCAGTTGCGGAAGCTGGGCCGCAGGATGTTCGGCGCGACGGCCCACGACCCGCCGCGCAGCACTTTGTAGTCGCCGTCGAAGAACGGCTGCGAGTACTGCTCGTAGAGCATCGGGGTGAATCCGGGCCACGGCCGCAGCGGCGACGACGTCCACTCCCAGACGTCGCCGAGCATCTGTTCGGCACCGTACGCCGATGCCCCCGCCGGATAGGCGCCGACCGGCGCCGGTCGCAGCGCGGCCCCTCCGAGGTTGGCCAGGTGCGCGGTGGGTTCCGAACTGCCCCAAGGAAATCGCCGACGCGCCCCGACGGCGGGATCCCACGCGCAGGCCTTCTCCCACTCGATCTCGGTGGGCAGCCGGGCCCCCGCCCAGGCGGCATAGGCTTCGGCCTCGAAGTATGTGATGTGCTGCACGGGTTCGTCGGCGGGAATGTCCTCGCGGTGGCCGAACCGGGTGCGGCTGCCGTCGGCATTCCAGAACTGCGGCGCCTGCAGCCCCGCCTGCTGTCGATAGGCCCAGCCGCGTTCGGACCACCAGCGCGGATTCCGGTAACCGCCATCGTCGATGAACTTGCGCCACTCGCCGTTGGTGACCGGCACCCGGCCGATGCGGAACGCCGGCACATCGACGACGTGGGCGGGGCGCTCATTGTCCAGCGAGTGCGGTTCGGTGACCGCGTCGACACCGAGCACGAACTCTCCTCCCGGCACCAGCACCGAGGTGCCCGCGACACCCGGGCGGCCCGGCGGCAGATCGGCACCCGGACCCAGCACCGGCGACCCGCCGCGCAGGTTCAGCGCCTGCAGCATGGTCTCGTCGTGTTGGTTCTCGTGGCTGATCGCCAGCGCGAAGGGGAACGCGTCCTGCGGGTCGTCGGTGCGCAGGGTGTCGAGGCGGTCGAGCGTTTTGTCGCGCACCGTCGCGCAGTAGCCGCGGGCCTGGGCGGGGGACAGCAGCGGCAACTCGACCCGGGTGGCGCGGGGGTTGAGGAACGCGTCGTAGCAGCGCTCCACGTCCGGGTCCAGCAGTCCGGGCCGGCGCGGGTCGTTGCCGCGCAGCAGCCACAGCTCCTCCTGCCAGCCGATGTGCGCGAGGTCCCACACCAGCGGGCTCATCAGCGGGTCGTACTGACGCCGCAGTTCGGCGTCGTCGAGATCGACCAGGTGCAGCGTGCGCTCGCGCGCCGCGGCCAGTTCGCGCGCGAGTGTTTCGCGGTGCGTCACAGTTCCCCTTGCGCCAGTTGCGAGACCGCGGACGCGATCCCGTACTGCACCACCCGGTCGGAGAAGTCGTCGGCCGGGCAGCGCCCTCGCTGGACCGAACGCAGCAGCGCCTGCATCGATTCCTCGAGTTCGGTCGGCGCCTTCTCGGCCGCGGCCCGCACGCAGGTGAGCGCGGCCCGCTGCAGCCGCCGGTCGCCGAGGCCGGTCTGCGCGGCGCGGTCCCAGGCGTCGGCGACCGGGGCGGTGGCCGCGGCGGCGAGTTCGGCGGCCGCCGGATCGTCGAGCAGGGTGACGAGCGTGAACACCACGGCGGGCCACACCGCGTCCGGCACGCTGTCGAGGTAGCGAATCTCCAGGAACCCCCGCGGCCGCACCGGCGGGAACAGCGTGGTCAGGTGGTAGTCGAGATCGGCCTCGGTGGGGTTGCGGTCGTCGAGCAGCACCCGGCCGTCGGCCCAGTCGGCGAACGGCACCCAGCTGGTGACCGGCACCGCGCCGGTCTGCGAGTGCACCAGCATCACTGGGGCCTTGAGTGCGTAGCGCGCCCAGTCGGCGGCCGGATCGTCGCCGTCGACGCCGAGCACCGGGCCGCAGCGCGCCGAGTCCAGCTGACCCCACACATGCTGGCGCGCCGATTTCCAGCCCGCGAAGCGACCGGCCAGCAGCGGGGAGTTGGCGGCGATCGCGATCATCGTCGGCCCCAGGGCGTGCGCCAGCCGCACCCGGTCGGCCCAGCCGTCGCGGGGCCCGGCGTCGACGTTCACCTGCACCGACGCCGTGGCCGTCATCATCGCCGCGCCCGCGGCCGCGGTCTGGCTGGCGGTGAAGAACGTCTCCATCGCGCGGTAGCGCTCACCGGGGTTGACCCGCTGCGGTCGGCGCAGCGGATCGGCGCCCAGCAGCACCAGGCCCAGTCCGGCGCGGGCGAACGCCGAGCGCAGCACCGCCCGGTCGGCGGTCAGGGCGGTGATGGCGGCCAGCGGGCCGTCCGCGGGCGGGCCGGACAGTTCCACCGCGCCGCCGGGTTCCACGGTCACCACGCTGCCGCCGGGCAGCGGCGGGGCGGCCGCGATCACGTCGTTGATCTCATCCCATCCGGGCCGGCGCATCGGGTCGGTGAGGTCGAAGCAGTGCGCCTCGAGCTCCAGGCCCACCCGGCCGACCGGGCCGTCCTGCAGGCATCCGGCGCCGACGTAGGCGGCAGCGCTGGTCGCGTCCGCCAGTACGGACGTGCCGGGGTCGGACGTCAGGCAGGCCATCCAGCCATCCCCTTCCGGATAGGGAGCGATCGACGCCTGCCCTCAATCTTGCAGAGCACACCGACAATCTCCCGAGCTTTTTGCGGTGAGCAGTTGGTTACGGGAGCTTTCTGCGGCGTTACGGCTATTGCCCGAGCAGGTTCTGCATGGCCCCGGCCAGCACATTCACCGCCGGCCCGCCGTTGCCGGATTGGCACACCTTCGCCTGCAGCAGAACATTCTCACGTTTCCGTGTGGTCACGAAGCACCGCCGGTCGGTGCCGGCTTCCTGCTTGACCCAGTTGGCGTCGGTCGCCGACGCGGGCTCACCGGTGAACGTCCACACCTGCGTGGTGAAGTTGTCCAGATGCATGGCCGTGGTCTGGCCGTTGCAGCCGGCGGTGCGGTCGACCACCCGGCGGAACGCCCGCTCGGCGGCCTCGGTGGTGGCGTACACGCCAACCGCCTGCTTGACCAGGTGGGCCTGGTCGGTCGGGGACTCCTGGGCCACCGCGCCGTGAAACGACGCCAGGTCGGGATCGGCGTAGACGTCGGGCAACCCGATGTCGGCCCAGTTGTTGCAGGCGGGGTCGTCCACCCAGAACGCCTGCACGGGATCGGTGTAGGTCCACTCGTAGCGCAGGGTGGCGCCGACGATGTTGCCGACCGAACCCTTCGGCAGCACCGCGTAGTTCACCACTCCCGGATCGGACGGCCGCGCGAACGCGGTCCCGCATGCGGCCAGCGCGGCGGCCAGACCGACACCGGCGAGCGCGGTCAGGGCGTGCCGCATCGGCTAGACCTTCGCCGACAGCGTGACGTCGATATTGCCGCGGGTGGCCTTCGAATACGGACACACCTCGTGCGCCTTCCGCATCAGCTCCTCGGCCGCGCTCTGCTCCAGCCCCGGCAGATACCCGATCAGATGCGCGTTGATCGCGAACCCACCGGCCGGGTCCTTGCCGAACCCGACCCGGGCGGTGATGCCCGACGCGTCATCGAGGTCGATCTTCTCGTTGCGGGCGACCAGCCGCAGCGCGCCGAGAAAGCATGCCGCGTACCCCGCCGAGAACAGCTCCTCGGGGTTGGTGCCCGCACCGCTGCCACCCATCTCCTTGGGGTGGTTGGTGGTCAGGTCGATGCGGCCCGACGTGGACTTCACGTGCCCCTCGCGACCACCGCCGGTCGCCGTCGACTCCGAAGTGAAGATGACTTCGATGCTCATGGGCTCGATCATGCCAGTGACCGGGCCCGCCGGTGCGGGCTCGGGCTAGGGCCGCGACGGGGCCGTGGTGCCCGGCGCGCTGCTGGGCGGCTCGGGCGGCTGCGGCGGTTGGAAGCCGGGACCCATCGGCCCGTGCGGGAACCTACCCATCGGCGGCATCATCGGCGGCCCGCCGTGGAAGACCGCCAAACCGCGCTCGCCGTGGTGGTGTCGCCCGTGCTGCCCGTCGGCGGCCAGGCCGAGGACGAAGCCGGAGAAGAAGATCACCGCGACGATGAACACCACACCCGCGACGATGCCCACCCAGGCCGCGACGGCGGTCAGCCGCGAGCGCCGGGGCGGCGCCGGCGCGACTACCGGCGGCGGTGGGGGCACAGGGGCGGTCGCGGGTTCGGACGGGGATTCAGTTGGCTCGGTCATGCCTCGATCGTGCGCGCGCTACTGATGTGCCCGTCAAGTACCGGCTATGAATCGGCTGTGAAAAGGGCTCGGCCCGCCACCCGGGGGCAAGGTGGCGGGCCGACTCAATCAGGCTCAGGGCGTCACGGTGAGAATGCCCAGCCCGCCGAACGGAACGCGGGGGGCCTTCGGCGCGGTGGGCTGCGCGGGCTGCGCCTGGCCCGCGTCGGCGTACACGCCGCCGTTCAGACCGCCGAGCGGGGCGCGCACGCCATCCGCTCGCGAGGGCGGCGGGGTGGTGACGACGATCTGGCCGCCGCGGCAGGAGACGATCTTGCCGTCGACGAAGACGTCCTCGCCGTCGTGGATCGGGATGTCGTAGCCGTCGGCGTCGGTGTAGTGGCAGCCGCCCGGCCCGGACGGGTCGTTGTCGGTGGCGAAGGCGGTGGCCGGCGCGATGGCCAGCATCGCGAAGGCGCCGAGGATGGTGGCCGCGTACTTGAACCTGTTGTCGATCATCGGATGTCCTCTCGGGTGTTTTGCGTTGGTGAGCAAATAGTCCCGAGATTCCGAAGCGGGCGTAATCGCCGGCGGGCCAGACTTGAAGCCAGCAAAGGTGAGCTTTTTCTATCCGCCGGGTAAGGGTCAGGGCTTGAACGGGTTGACCGCGTACTGAATCACCCGGTACGGGGTGCCGCCGCGCGGCCCGGTGTTCCACTGGCTGATGAACACCCGCACCTCGTCCAGCGTGGACGCCGGCGAGAGGTAGCCGCCGTACGGTTGGGCTAATCGGTTATCCCATGGCGGGCCAAGCTGTTCGGCGGGTTCTGGCCACTCGCCCGCCACCACGACCGTCGTCACCGGCGCGGCGCCCAGCCCGGTCGGATCGTCGGCCACCCGCATCTCCATGTTTCCGGTGGACGCGTTGAAATACGACAGCACCGTCTTGCCGTCGATCTGCCGGATGCTCATCTCGCCGATCTTGTCCGGCCACAGCGGCGTCGGTTCGGTCCCCCAACCCGACGGCGACCAGCCCTGCCAGCTGCCGCGGTCGGTGAACTTCTGCGGCGCCACCCGGTACAGCACCAGAGGCCCGGACCGGTCGAAGTTGTCGGCCACGATGTAGACCCAGCCGCTCGACGACTCAGCGGTGGGGATCGGATCGTAGTAGCCGCTGATCTGCGACTGTCGGCCGTCGGCGTACGACGCATCCCGCTGCGAGTTCGGCACCGTCTGCCAACCTCCTTGAGCGGCATCGGCTTTCACTAGCCTCGAGGTCTGCGGCACCAGATCACGCACGGTGGTGACCATCAGGTAGTTCTCGCGGTTGATCTGCACCACCCCGGCGGGCAGCTGCGACATTCCGGGCGGGGTCGGATCGGCCAGCAGCGGCCGGTCGAATCCGGTGACGCGGTCGTAGCGCACGCCGGCCGGGTCGTCGAGCGAGTCGTCCTCGACGTGCAGGGCGACCGGGGACCGCCACGGACCGTAGCCCACGCCCTGTCCGGCGAAGCTGTCGCCGCAGATCTGCAGGATCCCGATCGGGAACTCCATGAACTCGCAGAGGTCGGTCGCACCGACGCCGTAGTCCGCGGTCGCGGTGCCGGTCCCGGCGACGGGGCCGATGCGGATGACCTGACCGGGGACCAGCGGCGGGCGCCACGGGTCGAAGAACGGTGCGGGCGGTTGCGCGTTCGCTATCGCCCCCGAAATGGCATTCCAGCAGAGAAGGATCGACAAGAGGCCTGCAGGAATGCCGTTTCGCGGCATTCAGAGCTCCGCGACGAGCAATTCCGCGATCTGGATCGTGTTGAGCGCCGCGCCCTTGCGCAGGTTGTCACCGGAGACGAACAGCGCGAGCCCGCGGCCGCCCGGCACGCCGGGGTCCTGCCGGATGCGCCCGACGAGCGACTCGTCGATCCCCGCGGCGGCCAGCGGCGTCGGCACGTCGACCAGCTTCACCCCCGGCGCGCCCTCGAGTATCTCCCGTGCCCGCTGCACCGAAAGCGGTTGCGCGAACTCGACGTTCAATGACAGCGAGTGCCCGGTGTAGACGGGAACGCGCACACACGTCCCGCTGACGGCCAGGTCCGGGATGCCGAGGATCTTGCGGCTCTCGTTGCGCAGCTTCTGGTCCTCGTCGGTCTCGCCGGAGTCGTCGTCGACGTAGGAGCCGGCCAGCGGCACCACGTTGAACGCGATCGGCGCGACGTATTTCGACGGTGCCGGGAAGTCCACCGCGCGGCCATCGGCGACGAGGTCGCGGCTGTCGGCGATGACCGCGCTGGCCTGCCCGTACAACTCCTCGACCCCGGCGATGCCGCTGCCCGAGACGGCCTGATACGTCGACGCGATCATCCGCACCAGCCCGGCCTCGTCATGCAGCGGCTTGAGCACCGGCATCGCGGCCATCGTCGTGCAATTCGGATTCGCGATGATGCCCTTGGGCAGCTTCTTGCCCGCCACGTCGCGCGCGAAGTTGACCTCGCTGACCACGAGGGGCACGTCGGGGTCCTTGCGCCAGGCCGACGAGTTGTCGATGACGGTCACCCCGGCCGCGGCGAACCGCGGCGCCTGCACCCGCGACATCGTCGCGCCCGCGGAGAACAACGCGATGTCCAGCCCGGTGGGATCGGCGGTCGCGGCGTCCTCGACCTCGATCTCCTGACCGCGAAACGACAACTTGCGGCCCTGCGAGCGCGCCGACGCGAAGAACCGCACCGAGGATGCGGGAAAGTCGCGCTCCTCCAAGAGCTTTCGCATCACCTGGCCGACCTGGCCGGTGGCGCCCACTACACCGATCGCAACCATGGCTGTCTACGCTCCTCGCGTCCGCATCACTAGCGGCCCGTTCCCGCGTACACGACCGCTTCCTCGTCGCCGCCGAGGCCGAACGCCTCGTGCAGCGCCAGCACCGCCTTATCCAGCTCGGTGTCCTTGATCAGCACCGAGATCCGGATCTCGGACGTGGAGATCAGGTCGATGTTGACCCCCACCTCGGCGAGTGCCTCGCAGAACCGCGCGGTCACGCCCGGATGGCTGCGCATGCCCGCGCCGATCAACGACACCTTGCCGATGTGGTCGTCGTAGAGCACCCTGGAGAACCCGATCTCGTCCTGCAGCTCGGTCAGCTTCTCCACGGCCTTGGGTCCGCTGTCGCGTGAGCAGGTGAACGTGATGTCGGTCTTGCCGTCCTCGACCTTCGAGATGTTCTGCAGCACCATGTCGATGTTCACGTCGACGTCGGCGACGGCGCGGAACACCTTGGCGGCGTAGCCCGGGATGTCGGGCAGACCGACGACGGTGACCTTGGCCTCGCTGCGGTCGTGGGCGACTCCGGTCAGGATGGCGTCTTCCATGGGGATGTCCTCTATCGATCCTTTGACGAGAGTGCCGGGCTTGTCGGTGTACGACGACCGCACGTGTATCGGGACGCCGTAGCGACGCGCGTACTCCACGCAGCGCAGCATCAGCACCTTGGCGCCGCAGGCCGCCATCTCGAGCATCTCCTCGAACGTCACGGTGTCGAGGTGGCGGGCGTTGGGCACGATGCGCGGGTCGGCGGTGAAGATGCCGTCGACGTCGGTGTAGATCTCACAGACGTCGGCGTTCAGCGCCGCCGCCAGCGCGACCGCGGTGGTGTCGGACCCGCCGCGGCCCAGCGTGGTGACGTCCTTGCTGTCCTGGCTGACCCCCTGGAAGCCGGCGACCAGCACGATCAGCCCCTCGGCGAGGGAATCCTGCAGCCGGCCCGGGGTGACGTCGATGATCTTGGCGTTGCCGTGCGTGCCGGTGGTGATCACGCCGGCCTGCGACCCGGTGAACGAGCGAGCCTGGGCGCCCAGCGAGTCGATGGCCATCGCGACCAGCGCGTTGGAGATGCGCTCACCGGCGGTCAGCAGCATGTCCATCTCCCGCGGCGGAGGCGCCGGACACACCTGTTTGGCGAGGTCGAGCAGGTCGTCGGTGGTGTCACCCATCGCCGAGCAGACCACGACGACGTCGTTGCCCTGCTTCTTGGTCTCGACGATGCGCTCGGCGACGCGGCGGATCCGCTCAGCGTCGGAGAGCGAGGATCCGCCGTACTTCTGCACGACGAGCGCCACGGAACATGCCTTTCAACTGCGGGGAGATTCCCACCAAGGATAAGGGCTACGCGCACCCGAGTTTTTCCAGCGGGTGCGCGGCCCGCTCAGCCCACCCCGAGGAAGGTGAACGGGGTGGCCGGTTCGAACTTGGCGGCGGTGTCGCCGGCGTAGACGTTCTTCTCGCCATCGCCGAGCGGCAGCATGCGGGTGGGCGCCCCCGGCGAGAAGTCGAGGTTGGCCAGGTCCACCCAGAAGGTGTTCGGCGACAGCGCGGATTCGAAGAAGTACCGCAGCGACTTGTGGTCGCTCACCGTGCGCCACCGCGTGGACGAGATGTTGGGCTGGTCCGGGGTGGAGATGCCGTACGGCACCGACGCGTTGCGCACCACGCTGAACACGGTCGCGGGCGCCAGCAGCGGGTCGTCGACCTTGGGCACCGCGTCGATGTAGAACGACGCCCGGACGAACCGGTCGGCGGCGCGGTTGGTGCCCGGCAGCATCACCGTGCCGCCGATCTCCTTCCAGTACTCGGTGATCGCGAGCTGCTTGTCGAAGGTCGGCGAATTCGTCATCACCTGGTACTGCCGGCCGTGATGGATGAGCTGCCGGCCGTCGATGTACTCGACGATCGCGCTGTCACCGGTGCGGTCCGACATGGCCAGGTGCAGCGTGGCCAACCGGCCCTCGCCGGGGACCTCGGCGGTGGCGACGCGCAGCGGGGTGGCGGTCAGGTGTTCGACGGCCTCGGCGACGGTCGCGAAGTTGTCCAGCACGTACTGGCCCCACAGCGCCAGCGACACGGCGGGCCCGTCGGCGGTCGCAGCCGGGTACTGCGACTCGGCCAACCAGAGCAGGTTGACCGCGAGGCCGGCCTCGTTCAGCCCGTCGGTGGAGCAGATGTCGTAGCCGGTGGCCACCACGCTGCCGTACTTCGATGTCCACTCCGCGGAGTTCGGCCCGCCCAGGCCGGTTCGCTGCACGCCGCGGGGCAGCGCCCACAGGTTCGTCCCGATCTCGGACTTCCAGTCCATGGAACGGCCGGTGATGACGCGGTCTGCGGGGCCTAGATAGACGACTCGGGTACACACGTAAGCCAGCTTATGCGGTTGCTGTTCGGCGTCAGGCCTCGCATGCCTTCGCCAGGTCGGCGGTCTTGCGCCGGATCTGCTCGTCGAGAGCCGACATCTCGTAGACCACCGTGGGCGTCGGCGCGCCCGGTGCCCGGTCGGTGGCCACGGCGCGCACCTCGGCCATCTTCTGCACGAAGGTGGCGGCCAGATCGGCGATCTCGACCGCGGCGATGCGCAGGCTGGGCTCGTCGACGTTGCGGGCGCGTTCGGCCAGTCCGTCGGCCCACTGCTGGTAGACGACCTCGTCGGCGACGGTCGGCACGCCCCCGGCGCCCTCGCTCTGCTCGCGGATCAACTCGCCCTGCTCGGCGTTGAACTCCAGCATGTCCAGCACCGGCCCGCACTCCGCGGGCGGTTTCTGCAGCAGCGAGTAGACCAGCGCCACGACCGCGACGACGGCCACGGCGATCGCCACCCACCATCGTCGGTCGAGGTTTCTCACCGCTCGCACTCTAGCCAGCGCCGGATTCGTAACCGGCGCGCAACATCGCGAGCAAGTCTACGTAACAGAAACAATGTCCACTACGAGTGAACGGTCCGGGCGGGGCCGTCACATCACAGGAGATGGTGGATGGATTCCGGAACCACGGCGTCCCAGCTGGGTTGGATCGCGATGTTCGGCACGTCCGACAGCGGCGGCAGCACGACGGCCAGGCACACCGGGGGCAACCGCATCTCTCCCGCCTAACCGGGACCCCGGCCGGCGCGGATGCGCTCAGCCTGCGCCGGCTGGCTCGGCTCCCATCGATCGGCACGGCGACTCACTACGAAGGACAGGTTCGATGTCAGATCTCGCCACCCTGGCGCAGGAGTCAGGGACCAAGTTCATCCTCGCGCTGTTTGTCGACCTGCGCGGAAAACCGTGCGCCAAGCTGGTTCCCGTCGAGGCGGTCAACCTGCTGGCCACCGAGGGCGTCGGCTTCGCCGGCTATGCCGTCGGCGCGATGGGCCAGGAGCCCAAAGACCCTGACATGATGGCGATTCCGGACCCGGCATCGTTCACCCCGATCCCGTTCATCAAAGAGGGCCTAGCCCTGGTGCACTGCGATCCGCATGTCGAGGGCGCACCGTGGCCGTACGCGCCGCGGGTGATCCTGAAGACGCTCATCCAGCAGGCCGCCGACGCCGGATTCGAACCATGGGTGGGAGCCGAGGTCGAGTACTTCCTGTTGCGGCGGACCCCCGACGGCGGCATCACCACCGCCGACGCGCACGACACCGCCGATCAGCCCTGTTACGACGCCCGCGGCGTCACCCGGATGTACGACCACCTCACCGCGATCTCCACCGCGATGAACACGCTGGGCTGGGCGAACTACGCCAACGACCACGAGGACGGCAACGGCCAGTTCGAGCAGAACTTCCAGTTCGCCGACGCGCTGACCACGGCCGACCGGGTGGTGACGCTGCGCTATCTGCTGTCCACGATCGCGGCCGAACGCGGCATGGTGGCCACCTTCATGCCCAAACCGTTCTCCGACCGCACCGGCAGCGGCCTGCACCTGCACCTGTCGCTCACCAGCGGCGGCACGCCGGTCTTCCCCTCCGATACCGACGCACGCGGGCTCGGGCTGTCCGACACCGCCTACTCCTTCGTCGGCGGCATCCTCGACCACGCCTGTGCGCTGCAGGCCGTGGTGGCGCCGACCGTGAACTCCTACAAGCGAACTCGCGCCACCGCTCCGGCATCGGGGGCATCGTGGTCACCGAACACCCCGAGCTACGGCGGCAACGACCGCACCCACTACATCCGCGTCCCCGACTCCCAGCGCATCGAACTGCGGGGTGGCGACGGTTCGGCGAACCCGTATCTGGCTATCGCCGGAGCGCTGGGCGCCGGACTCGACGGCATCAAACGCAGCACCGATCCGGGCGACATTGGGGCGCAGCACCGTTCACCACTGCCGCCGACTCTGCTGCACGCGGTTGATGAACTCGAAAGCGATCCTGTCGTCACCGGGGTGCTCGACGCCGCCGGCGAGGGGGTGGCCAAGTACTTCGCCGCGATCAAGCGCGAGGAGTTCTTCGCCTACCACAGCGCGGTGACGCCCTGGGAGATCGACACCTACCTGACCGCCTTCTGACACGAGAGGACCGTCGACGAATGTGTGGAATCGTGGGCCTACACCTGCGAAATCCCGGCTTGTATCCCCGGCTCGGCGAACTGTTGTCCGGCATGCTCTGCGAAATGGGCGACCGCGGTTCGGATTCGGCGGGGGTCGCGGTCTACGGTGATCCCACGCTGTCACCGCCCGGTCACGGCTGCGTGTCGGTGCTCGAGGTGGAACCCGCCGCCGAGACCATCGGCAACGCGCTCGGCACCGACGTCGCGGTGGCCCGGTACGACAACACGTATCTGCTTTCCGCCGACGTGGATTCGCAGACACTGCTGCACGCCGTGCGGACGGTCCACCCAGACGCCCTGATCGCCGGGTTCGGCGCGGACATGGCGGTACTCAAGGGCGTCGGCCACCCGCGCGTGCTGACCGAGAGTTGGGGGCTGGCCAAGGCGGAGGGCTGGCAGGGTGTCGGCCACACCCGGATGGCCACCGAGTCGGCGGTCGACCCGGCGGGCTGTCATCCGTACGCCGTCGGACCCGAGCAGTGCATGGTGCACAACGGCTCGTTCGCCAACCACGCCACCATCCGGCGCGAACTGCGCCGCACCGGAGTGCGTTTCGACAGCGAGAACGACACCGAGGTGGGCGCGCGGTTCATCGCGCAACAACTCGCCGCGGGGCGCGACGTCGAAAGCGCGCTCAAGGAACTCTGCGCCGTCTTCGACGGGTTCTACACGCTGCTGGTGTCCAACCGCGACTCGTTCGCGGTGGTGCGCGACGCGATCGCCTGCAAGCCCGCGGTGATCGCCGAGACCGACGACTGGGTCGCCATGGCCAGCGAGTACCGCGCGCTGGCCGGCCTGCCGGGCGTGTCGACAGCCAAGATCTGGGAGCCCGAACCGGAGGTGGTGTACGCGTGGACACGCTGACAGCCTTCGACCTCGCCACCGTTCCCCTGCGCGAGGTCAACTCAGCCCTGCACGCCCCCGGACTCACCGGTGACGTGATGATCGCCAATCCCGCTGGCGCACACAATGTCGCGGTCGGCGTCGACGCTCCGATCCGGGTGACGATCGACGGCCACGTCGGCTATTACGCCGCCGGGATGAACCAACAGGCCGAGATCACCATCAACGGCAACGCCGGCACCGGGGTGGCCGAGAACATGATGAGCGGCACGGTCTGGGTGCGCGGCAACGCGTCACAGTCTGCGGGCGCCACCGCGCACGGCGGGTTGCTGGTGATCGAGGGAAACGCCGCCGCCAGGTGCGGCATCTCGATGAAGGGCGTCGACATCGTCGTCGGCGGAGACATCGGCCACATGGGCGCGTTCATGGCGCAGGCCGGACGATTGGTGGTGCGCGGCAACGCCGGTGAGGCGCTCGGCGACTCGATCTACGAGGCACGCCTGTACGTCCGCGGCGAGGTGGCCTCGCTCGGCGCCGACTGCGTGGCGAAACCGATGCGTGCCGAACACCTTGCGGAGTTGGCCGACCTGCTGCGCGCCGCGGGCTTCGACGACGATCCCACCGAGTACACCCGCTACGGGTCGGCACGAAACCTGTACCACTTCCACGTCGACAACGCTTCGAGCTACTGATGAACAACTGGGCACTGCGCGAATCCGCCACCTTCGACCGACACACCATCGCCGCGATCCAGCGTGCGGCCGAGACCGGTGTCTACGACATCCGCGGCTGGGGCGCCAAGCGGCCGCTGCCGCACTTCGACGACCTGCTGTTCCTCGGTGCATCGATGTCGCGCTATCCGCTGGAGGGTTACCGCGAGCGCTGCGACACCGCCGTCGTGCTCGGCACCAGATATGCGAAACACCCGCTGCACCTGGATATCCCGATCACCATCGCGGGGATGAGCTTCGGCGCGCTGAGCGGACCGGCCAAGGAGGCGCTGGGCCGCGGCGCCAGCGAGGTCGGCACGTCGACCACCACCGGTGACGGCGGCATGACGCCCGAGGAGCGCGGCCAGTCCAAGTACCTGGTGTACCAGTACCTGCCGTCGCGGTACGGGATGAATCCCGACGACCTGCGCAAGGCCGATGCGATCGAGGTGGTGCTGGGCCAAGGCGCCAAGCCTGGCGGTGGCGGAATGCTCTTGGGCCAGAAGATTTCTCCGCGAGTAGCGGCGATGCGCACGCTGCCGGAGGGTATCGACCAGCGTTCGGCGTGTCGGCATCCCGACTGGACCGGGCCCGACGACCTGACCATCAAGATCAACGAGTTGCGGGAGATCACCGACTGGGAGAAGCCGATCTACGTCAAGGTCGGCGCCACCCGCACGTACTACGACGTGAAACTCGCGGTGCACGCCGGCGCCGACGTGGTGGTGGTCGACGGGATGCAGGGCGGCACCGCCGCGACGCAGGAGGTGTTCATCGAGCACGTCGGCATCCCGACGCTGGCCGCGGTGCCGGAGGCGGTGCAGGCGCTGCAGGAACTCGGGGTGCACCGCTCGGGGGTGCAGCTGATCGTGTCGGGTGGCATCCGCACCGGCGCCGACGTGGCCAAGGCGCTGGCGCTGGGCGCCGACGCGGTCGCGATCGGCACGGCGGCGCTGATCGCGTTGGGCGACAACCATCCCCGCTACGCCGAGGACTACGAGAGAATCGGCAGCGCGGCGGGCTACTTCGACGATTTCCAGGACGGTAAGGACCCCGCGGGCATCAGCACGCAGGACCCGGAGTTGGCCGCGCGGTTGGACCCGGTCGAGGGCGGCCGCCGGCTGGCCAACTACCTGCGGGTGCTGACGATGGAGGCGCAGACCATCGCGCGCGCCTGCGGCAAGTCGCACGTCTGCCATCTCGAACCCGAGGATCTGGTCGCGGTGACGATCGAGGCGGCCGCGATGGCGCGGGTGCCGCTGGCGGGTACGAACTGGATTCCAGGTCGCTCATGATCGCGGACGTCGCCATCATCGGCGGTGGTCTCGAGGGTGCCGCCGCGGCCTGGGCGCTGAGTCAGCGAGGCGTCACCGATGTCGTCGTGCTGGAGCGCAACACCGTCGGCTCGGGGATGACGGGCAAGTCCAGCGGCATCGTCCGCTGCCACTACGGGGTCAGCTCGCTGGCGGCGATGGCCACCGTCGGGCTGGAGGTGTTCGAGAAAGCCGAGGAGATCTTCGGTGACGACATCGGGTTCCGGCAGACCGGCTACGTCGTCGGCGTCGGCCCGCAGGATGTCGATTCGCTGCGCAAAAGTCTTGCCGCGCAACGCTCCGTCGGGGTGCAGACCGAGGAGATCGACGCCGCCGAGGTGGCCAAGCTGTGGCCGTGGGCCGACCTGTCGCCGTTCGCGGCGTTCGGCTGGGAACCGCGCGGTGGGTACGGCGACGCGTATCAGACCGCACAGGCGTTCGCGGTGGCGGCGCGGGCGGCGGGGGTGCGGATCCGCCAAGGCGTCGCGGCGACCGAACTGGTGCTCGACGGCGACCGCGTCACCGGAGTGCGCACGTCCGACGGCGACATCGTCTCGGCGGGCACCGTCGTCATCGCCACCGGGGTGTGGACCCAACCGTTCCTCGCGCCCTACGGCGTCGACGTGCCGATCCGGGTGGTGCGCGAACAGATCGTGCTGATCTCCCCCGGGGTCGATGTGGGGCGGGTGCCGGTGTTCTCCGACCTGGTGTCGCTGCAGTACATCCGGCCCGACGTCAACGGCGAGATCCTGTTCGGCAACAGCGACCTGTCCGATCCCCAGATCGCCGACCCGGACCGCTACGTCAACCGCGCCGACGAGGCGTTCGTCGACCTCACCGTCGACCGCGTCGGCACCCGGTTCCCCGGGTTCCCCGATCCGGCGATCACCTGCAGCTACGCCGGCTGCTACGACGCGACGCCGGACTGGAACCCGGTGATCAGCACGACCGGCATCGAGGGGTTGATCGTCGCGGCGGGCTTCTCCGGCCACGGGGTCAAGATCGCACCGGCGGTCGGCCGGCTGGTCGCCGACCTCGTCGTCGACGGTCGCAGCAACGACCCCCGCATCCCCGAGACCGACTTCCGACTGTCCCGGTTCGCCGAGGGCGACCTGCTCACCAGCCCGTACCCCTACGTCGGGGCCGGACAGATGCGATGATTCCTGTCAGGAAACATGGCTGACGTCCCGCTGCTGCGCAACCGGTCCGGCACCGCCCGCGACCGGGCTCCGCACGAGCCCGTCGAGGAACTCGAGATCGAGGCCGCGATCGGGCACAACGTGCGGCAATTGCGGCTGCAGCAGGGCCTGACCGTCGCCGAGATGGCCGCGCGGGTGGGCATCTCCAAGGCGATGATGAGCAAGATCGAGAACGCCCAGACGTCGTGCAGCCTGAGCACGTTGGCGCTGCTGGCCAAGGGCTTCGACGTGCCGGTGACGAGCCTGTTCCGCGGCGCCGACGTCGAGCGCCCGGCCGCGTTCGTCAAGTCCGGCACCGGGGCGCGCATCGTGCGCGAGGGCAGCCGGGAGGGCCACGAGTACGAGCTGCTGGGTTCGCTGCGCGGAGAGCACAAGCGGCTGGAGTGCCTGCGCGTCACGCTGACCGAGAAGAGCCAGACCTACCCGCTGTTCCAGCATCCGGGCACCGAGTTCATCTTCATGCTCGAGGGCGTCATGGACTACAGCCACAGCCGCTCGGTCTACCGGCTGCGACCCGGCGATTCGCTGCAGTTCGACGGCGAGGGCGCGCACGGCCCGGTCGACCTGATCGAGCTGCCGATCCGCTTCCTGTCGGTGATCGCGTTCCCCGACTCGCAGGTCTAGCTTGCGGGTGTGGACCACTTCACGCGCTCCGCGGCGGCGCTGCACGCAGCGGTCGCCGAACTGACCGACGACGAGTTCGCCGTCCCATCTGGCTGCGCCGGCTGGCTGATCCGCGACCTGCTCTGCCACCTCGTGGTCGACGCGCAGGACGTCCTGATCACCCTGGCCACCCCGACCGACGAGGCCGCCACCCGCGACGCGTACAGCTACTGGACGGTCGGCTCGGTCCCGCCCACCGGCGACGACCCGCTCGACGCGCTGATCGTTCGGTTGGCCGCCGCCTACCGGGAGCCCGCCCTGCTGCGGCACCACTTCGACGACGTGTTCTGCGCGGCGATGCGAGCGGCCGCGCTGGCCGACCCCGATCGGCGCGTGGCGACCCAGGGGTTCGTTCTGACCGCGGGCGACTACCTGGCGGCGTACGTCCTGGAGTGGACCCTGCACCACCTCGACCTGACCGCGCACCGCCGGCACGCGACCGACCCGCCGGCCGAAACCCTCGCGCGGGCACGCGCCATGTTGGCGCGGATCACCGGCGAAAAGTTCCCCGACTCGCTTGACGACGCCGACGTCCTACGGGTCGCGACCGGCCGCCGGCCGGCCACGCAGGTCGCCGGGCTCGGTCCGATCGCCGACCGCCTCCCGTTCGTGCTCGGCTAGCGGCGCCGAAACTACGCTTTTTGACGGAAAACGGCCGAATTCCGTCAGAAACCGTAGTCTCGGCGCACCCGGGCCCGGGCGGGGACGCATTTGGTCCCTCGGGCGACCTGGGAGTACAGTGTGCGACGTGCAGCGGGTGCTCCTTCTCGGCAGCCGCGACGGGGTCTGATCCAGACCGGCCTCCCGTCGCGGGTGTTCGCGATGCGCCGGTCGAGTCCCCCTTCAACTCCCGGAGCCACACCGTGACCACTTTCTCCAAACCCGCGCCTGACGCCCCGGACGCGTTCTCGTCCGTACGCACCATCAACAAACCCTCGGGCCCGCCGAACCCGGGTCAGCCCGCGTGGAACACCCAGCGCGGCTCGTCGATGCCGGTCTACCGGTACCGCAGCTTCGCCGACGAGGTCGAGCACATCACCCTGCCGGACCGCACCTGGCCCGACAAGGTGATCGACCGCGCGCCGCTGTGGTGTGCGGTGGACCTGCGCGACGGCAACCAGGCGCTGATCGACCCGATGAGCCCGGCCCGCAAGCGCCGCATGTTCGACCTGCTGGTGCGCATGGGTTACAAGGAGATCGAGGTCGGCTTCCCGTCGGCGAGCCAGACCGACTTCGACTTCGTCCGCGAGATCATCACCGACAACGCGATCCCCGACGACGTCACCATCCAGGTGCTCACGCAGTGTCGGCCCGAGTTGATCGAGCGGACCTTCGAGGCGTGCGAGGGCGCGCCCCGAGCGATCGTGCACTTCTATAACTCGACATCGATCCTGCAGCGGCGCGTGGTGTTCCGCGCCGACCGCGAGGAGGTCAAGCAGATCGCCGTCGCGGGTGCGCGCAAGTGCCTGGAGGAGGCCGCGAAGTACCCCGGCACCAAGTGGCGGTTCGAGTACAGCCCGGAGTCCTACACCGGCACCGAGTTGGAGTACGCCAAGGAGGTGTGCGACGCGGTCTCCGAGGTCATCGCGCCGACGCCGGAGGTGCCGCTGATCGTCAACCTGCCCGCGACGGTCGAGATGGCCACCCCGAACGTGTACGCCGATTCGATCGAGTGGATGAGCCGCAACCTGGCCCGCCGCGACAGCATCATCCTGAGCCTGCACCCGCACAACGACCGCGGAACCGCCGTTGCCGCAGCCGAATTGGGCTATCAGGCCGGCGCCGACCGGATCGAGGGCTGCCTGTTCGGCAACGGTGAGCGCACCGGCAACGTGTGCCTGGTGACGCTGGGTCTGAACCTGTTCAGCCGCGGAATCGACCCGCAGATCGACTTCTCCAACATCGACGAGATCCGGCGCACGGTGGAGTACTGCAACCAGTTGCCGGTGCACGAGCGCCACCCGTACGGCGGCGATCTGGTCTACACCGCGTTCTCGGGCAGCCACCAGGACGCCATCAACAAGGGCTTCGACCAGATGAAGGTCGACGCCGACGAGTTGGGCAAGGACGTCGACGATATCGTATGGCAGGTGCCGTATCTGCCGATCGACCCGCGCGACGTGGGCCGCACCTACGAGGCCGTCATCCGGGTGAACTCGCAGTCCGGCAAGGGCGGCGTGGCCTACATCATGAAGGCCGACCACGGCCTGGCGCTGCCCCGCAGGCTGCAGATCGAGTTCAGCCAGGTGATCCAGAAGATCACCGACGGTGAGGGCGGCGAGGTCTCCCCGAAGGAGATGTGGGACGTCTTCTACGAGGAGTACCTGGCGCCGGTGCGGCCGCTGGAACGGATGCGGCAGAAGGTGATCGCGTCCGAGGTCGACGGCGGCACCGACACCATCGAAGCCGTGGTGAAGGTCGACGGCGTCGAGCGCGAGATCGTCGGCTCGGGCAACGGTCCGCTCGCGGCGTTCGTCGACGCGCTGGGCACCATCGGCTACAACATCTCGGTCCTGGACTACTCCGAGCACGCGCTATCCGCGGGTGAGGAGGCCCAGGCCGCCGCTTACGTCGAGGCGTCGATCGGCGGAAAGACGGTGTGGGGCGTGGGAATTGCGACGTCGATCACCACCGCGTCACTGCGCGCAGTGGTATCGGCCGTCAACCGCGCGTCGCGCTAATCGAGGAAGGCAGCCAGCAGTCGGTCCACAAGACCGGCGGCGTCGTGCGGCCGTCTGCGGGCACGGCGAGGTTGCTGAACACAAAGCCGTTGAGCAGCCTGCTGAGTTCGTCCATCCTCTCCGGTGTCGTGGTGAAGTCGGTGGCCTCCAGCATCAGGGTCGCCGACTTCACCACGGCCTTGTGCCATGTGATCTAGAACAACGCGTACTGTTCGCCCGGCACGGTGGGATCGGTGAACTCCTCGACCGCGGTGCCGCCGACCACCGCGTCGAGCTGGTCCATGAACTCGGTGTCGTCGACCAGGGGAACCCCCAGCTCGGCGGCCTGATACCCCTTGCCGTGGTCGGGCGCGTCCAGGTTGCACAGGATCAGCGAGGTCTCGGGGTCGACGGTGTCGGTGTAGGCCAGCCCGGCGTGCAGGATGCGCTCGATCAGCTCCTCGTGGGTGTGCGTCACCTCGGCCGCCAACGCCACCCGCATGCCCTGCACCAGGGGGCGGCCGCGCACATACCGACCCGGATTGACGTACCGGCACGGCAACCGTGACGCGAGCATCTTCAGCGGGCGCAATTCCTCGTGCGTCACTTGGCCGTTCGGCCAGTACCGCCGGCTCAGCGGACGGATCGGCAGCCACACCTTGCGTTCGCGGGCGCGCGCCAGCACCGGCTTGAGGATCTGCGCGAGCACCATCGCGTCGTCGAGCGCGTCGTGTGGCCGGATCTGCGTGATACCCCAGTGCGCCGCAAGGGTTTCCAACCGCAGGTTCTCGGTGCCGAGTTCCAGTCTGCGGGTCAGCTCGACGGTGCACATCGCCGAATCGATGGGCAGTTCCGCGCCCACCATCTCGGCCTCGGCGGCCAGGAACGCGTAGTCGAAACCGACGTTGTGGGCCACCAGCGTGCGCCCGCGCAGGATCTCGATGAGGGGTTCGACGATGTCGGCGAAAATCGGTTGGCCCGCCAGCATCTCGGCGGTCAGCCCGTGCACGTGCGTGGGACCGGGATCCACCCCCGGGTCGAGCAGCGTGTAGAGGCTCTGCTCGACGTTGCCGTCGTCACCCAGCGCGAGTGCCGCGATGCTGACCACTCGCGCATGCCCGGGGCGGAATCCCGACGTCTCTACGTCGACGACGGCCCAGCCCGGTCCGGCCTCGCAGGCCGGCCTGCCCCAGGAATGGGTCATGTTTTCGAGGATGGCACGCAGCGGTGACAATTCCGCTCAAGCACTGCGATCGGACGCCCCGCGTGTCGGCTACCTAAAATGCCGGGGTGGTCACCACCAGAGGACGAGTCGCGCTGGCGACCGGCGCCGCGGCGCGCTGGGCGTCCCGGGTGACCGGCCGCGGAGCAGGCGCGATGATCGGCGGCCTGGTCGCGATCGCGCTGGACAGGTCGATCCTGGGCCAGCTCGGGGTGGGCCGGCGCACGCTGCTGGTGACCGGCACGAACGGCAAGTCGACCACCACGCGGATGGCCGCGGCGGCGCTGGGCACCGTCGGCGAGGTCGCGACCAACGCCGAGGGCGCCAACATGGATGCCGGGCTGGTCTCGGCGCTGGCCGCCAACCGCGACGCCGCGCTGGCCGCCCTCGAGGTCGACGAGATGCACGTGCCGCACGTGTCCGATGCGCTGAACCCCGCGGTGATCGTGCTGCTGAACCTGTCCCGCGACCAACTCGACCGGGTGGGTGAGATCAACCACATCGAGCGCACGCTGCGTGCCGGGCTGGCCCGCCATCCGTCGACGGTGGTGGTGGCCAACTGCGACGACGTGCTGATGACCTCGGCGGCCTACGACTGCCCGCACGTGGTGTGGGTCGCCGCGGGCGGCAGCTGGGCCAACGACTCGGTGAGCTGTCCGCGTTCGGGCGAGGTGATCGTCCGCGACAACAGACACTGGTATTCGACCGGCACGGACTTCAAGCGGCCCACCCCGCAGTGGTGGTATGACGACACCCACATCCACGGACCCGACGGAGTGTCGCTGCCGATGACGCTGGCGCTGCCGGGAAACATCAACCGCGGCAACGCAACTCAGGCCGTAGCGGCGGCCGTGACGATGGGCGCCGATCCGGCGGCCGCTGTCGCCGCGGTATCCGCGGTCGACGAGGTGGCAGGCCGCTACAGCACCGTGAAACTGGGCGAGCACACCGTTCGGATGCTGTTGGCCAAGAACCCGGCCGGCTGGCAGGAGGCGCTGTCGATGGTCGACACCGACGCGGGGTCGGTCGTCATCTCGGTCAACGGTCAGGTGCCCGACGGCGAGGACCTGTCGTGGCTGTGGGACGTCGACTTCGAGCACTTCGTCGAGTTGTCGAAGGACAAGCCGGTGGTGGCCGCCGGCGAGCGGGGCACCGACCTCGCGGTGCGGCTGGGCTACGCAGGCGTCGAGCACACGCTGGTGCACAACACCGTCGAGGCCATCACCTCCTGCCCGCCGGGGCACGTCGAGGTGGTCGCGAACTACACCGCGTTCCTGCAGCTCAACCGCGTTCTGGGGCGGGGCGGCAGTGGCTGAGTCGACGGTGCGGATCGGGCTGGTGCTGCCCGATGTGATGGGGACCTACGGCGACGGCGGCAACTCCGTCGTGCTGCGGCAGCGGTTGCGGATGCGCGGGATCGCCGCGGAGATCGTCGAGATCACGCTGGACGACCCCGTCCCCGCCGAACTGGACCTGTACACGCTCGGCGGCGCGGAGGACTACGCACAGCGACTGGCCACCCGCCACCTGATCCGGTATCCGGGGCTGCAGCAGGCCGCGGCGCGGGGCGCGCCGGTGCTGGCGATCTGCGCGGCCATCCAGGTGCTCGGCCACTGGTACGAGACATCAGCGGGTGAGCGGGTCGACGGCGTCGGACTGCTGGACGTCACCACGTCGCCGCAAGAGAAGCGCACGATCGGGGAGGTCGTCTCCGAACCGTTGATCGAGGGGTTGACCCAGCGGCTGACGGGATTCGAAAACCACCGAGGTGGAACGGTTTTGGGATCGTCGGCGCGGCCGCTGGCCCGGGTGATCTCCGGGGCGGGCAACCGCGACGGCGACGGGTACGACGGCGCGGTGCAGGGCAGCGTGGTGGCGACGTACCTGCACGGCCCGTGCCTGGCCCGCAACCCGGAGTTGGCCGACCACCTGCTCAGCCGGGTGGTCGGCGAGTTGGCGCCGTTGGAGATCGACGAGGTGGCGCGGTTGCGCAGGGAACGGCTCGCGGCGCCGCGCCGGGTCTGAGCGGGCCTTCGCCGCGAGACTGTAGTTATCGCGCGGACTACTCGCACTTCCGCGCGGTAACTACAGTCTCGCGGTGCGTCACGGCTTCCAGCCGCGCGAGATCAGCGCCGCCCGCGCCCGCGCGACGATCTCGTCGTCGCTGTCCTCTTTGATCACCTGGTCGACGATCCAGCCCAGATTGCGCGCCGCACGCAGCGCCCTGATGTCCTTCGTGTAGACCCGCCTGTCGGTGCGGTGCTGGTCGCCGTCGTACTCGGCGGCGACCATGAACTCCCGCCAGCCCATGTCCGACCAACGGATCACCCGGGCGCGGGCGCCGACGATCGCCAGTTGAGTCTCGGGCTTGGGTAACCCCGCATCGATGTACAGCAGCCGCAACCGGCTTTCCTGCGGCGACGCCGCGCCGCCGTCGATGAGCGGCAGCACGCCGCGCAACGACTTGAGACCCCGCGCCCCGCGGTGGCGCTCGGCCAGCAGCAACACGTCCTGGGTGGAGAACCGCTGAGCCCGCATCAGCGCGTCCAGTCGCGCGACGGCCTGCCCGCGCGGGAGGTGGCGCGCGAGGTCGAACGCCGTGCGCGCCCGGGTGGTGACGGGAATGCCGGAGACGCGGGTGATCTCGTCCGGCGCCAGCGACTCGTTGCGCACGATCAGCCCCGCGGGTGAGCGAGTCTGCTTGGCGATCAGTTCGATCGGGATATTCGGATCGACCCACCGCGATCCGTGCAGCGCGGCCGCGGCCAGCCCCGCGACGACGCCCCGGCGGCCGGTTCGCAGCCAGGCGCCCTCGATGCGGTCGAGCAGCGTGAGGTCGTGCTCCCTGGCGAGGTACACATCGCGGAACAACCGGCGGTGCCAGCGTCTCAGGTCATGCTCGGTGACCTTGCCCTGCGCCGCCGCCTCGCTGCCGAGGAATGCCCGCCCCATGGCGGGATGCTGGCACGGCGCCCCGACATCTCCGCGAGACTGTAGTTACCGAGCGAAAGTGCGAGTACGCCGCGCGGTAACTACAGTTTCGCGGCAAGAGGGCCGAAGTCCGGTGCTCAGACCATTGCGCGGCGGCCGGCCAGCGCGCGGCCCAGCGTCAACTCGTCGGCGAACTCCAGGTCCCCACCCATCGGCAGGCCCGACGCGATCCGCGTCACCGTCAGCCCCGGAATGTCGCGCAGCATCCGCACCAGATACGTCGCGGTGGCCTCACCCTCGGTGTTCGGATCGGTCGCGATGATCACCTCAGTGACGTCGACGCCATCCACCCGCTCGCCAATCCTGTTGAGCAGCTCGCGAATTCGCAGCTGCTCGGGCCCGACGCCGGACAACGGATCCAGCGCGCCGCCGAGCACGTGGTAGCGGCCGCGGAACTCCCGCGTCCGCTCGATGGCCTGCACGTCCTTGGGTTCCTCGACGACACACACCACCGACGGGTCGCGCCGGGAGTCCGAGCAGATGCGGCAGCGGTCGTCGTCGGAGACGTTGCCGCACACCGCGCAGAACTTCACCCCGTCGCGGACCCGGTTGAGCACCGCGGTCAACCGGTCGATGTCCGGCGGCTCGACCGTCAGCAGATGAAACGCGATCCGCTGGGCGCTCTTCGGCCCGATACCGGGCAGCTTGCCCAGCTCGTCGATCAGATCCTGGACGGGTCCCTCGAACAACTACATCCCCGGAAGGCCGAGATCGCCCATCCCGCTGGCCAGCGGACCGAGCCGGTCCTGCGCCAGGATGGTCACCTGCTTGGACGCGTCGGCGATGGCGCCGACGATCAGGTCCTGCAGCGTCTCCACGTCGTTGGGGTCGACGACCTTGGGGTCGATCGACACCCCGACGACCGCGCCACTGCCCTTCATCGTGACCTGCACCAGTCCGCCGCCCGCCTGGCCGTGGACCTCGGCGGCGGCCAACGCCTCCTGGGCCTCCATCAGCTTCTGCTGCACCTGCTGCGCCTGAGCGAGGAGCGCCGACATGTCGGGCTGTTGGCCTCCGGGTTGCATGACGTGTCCCCTTGCGTGTTGGTAGCGGATCGGTCTCGACTTGGTTTCTCTACCCCGCTCGCGGCGGTTTGGCTCTTCAGCCTAGTCGCGCACTGCTCTACCGTGGCGCCCGTGCCTGCCCGTCTGCGTGTCGGCGCCGCCCTGCGCGGCTGCGCCGCGGTGACCGCTGCGTTGCTGCTCGTCATGACGACGCCCGCCGTCGCCCCCGCGGCGCCCGTCAACATCGCGGGCAAGATCGTGTTCCTCGACCCCGGCCACAACGGCGCCAGCGACGCCTCGATGAGCAGGCAGGTGCCGACCGGCCGCGGCGGCACCAAGGACTGCCAGGCCAGCGGCACCGCCACCGACGACGGCTACCCCGAGCACGCCTTCACCTGGGAGACGACGCTGCGGATCCGTCAGGCCCTGCACGCGCTCGGGGTGCGCACCGCGATGTCGCGCGGCGACGACAACAGCGTCGGCCCGTGCGTCGACGAACGCGCCGCGATGGCCAACTCGTTGCGCCCGGACGCGGTGGTGTCCATCCACGCCGACGGCGGCCCGCCCACCGGCCGCGGGTTCCACGTGCTGTACTCGTCGCCGCCGCTCAACGACGTCCAGGCCGGACCGTCGGTGCGGTTCGCCACGATCATGCGCGACCAGTTGCGGGCGTCGGGTCTGGTGCCGTCGACCTACATCGGGCAGAACGGGCTGAACCCGCGCTCCGACATCGCCGGGCTCAACCTCGCGCAGTTCCCGTCGATCCTCGTCGAGCTGGGCAACATGAAGAACCCGGCCGACTCCGCGCTGATGAAGACGCCCGAAGGCCGGCAGAAGTACGCCGACGCCGTGGTGCGCGGCATCGCGGGTTTCCTGGCCACCGGCTAGCTTTCGATCTCCTTCTTCAGGTTCGCCAGCACCTCGTCGTAGATTTTGCGCAGGCCGAGCGGGGCGAACGTCTTCTCGAAGAAGCCGCCGATGCCGCCGGCCCCCTTCCAGGTGGTCTTGATCGTCACCGACGACCCCGGCCCGGCAGGCGAGACGGTCCAGTTGGTGATCATCGACGAGTTGGCGTCCTTCTCGATGACGGTGTGACCGGCGACGTCGACCTCCGCCTTGACGTCGCGCACCCGCGACTTGGTGGCCTGCAGCTTCCACGTCGCCACGGTCCCGGCGCCCTTGCCGCCCTCGACCACCCGGTACTCGCTGAAATGCGGGGAGAGGATCTTGGGGCGGACGTCTTCGTAGTCGGCAACCGCGGTCAACACCGCCTCCGGCGCAGCGTCGATCAGAATCGTGGCAGACGCGCTGACCTGTGACATTGCTGGTCCTCCTGGGTTGTTCGGTCGCCTGGGCTGCAACCGCGGACTAGCGTATATGTGTGTCTTCAAGTGCTGCCGACGCGCGTAGGGCGCACGCCACCGGTGTGCAACGGCTGCTGGCCAGTTACCGGGCAATCCCACCGAACGCGACGGTCCGACTGGCCAAGCCCACGTCGAATCTGTTCCGCGCCCGCGCAGCAACGACGAGCAAGGGACTGGACGTCTCCGGGCTGACCGGCGTCATCGCCGTCGACCCCGACGCCCGCACCGCCGACGTGGCCGGCATGTGCACCTACGAGGACCTGGTCGCGGCCACGCTGCCGTACGGCCTGTCGCCGCTGGTGGTGCCGCAACTGAAGACGATCACGCTCGGCGGCGCGGTCACCGGCCTGGGCATCGAGTCGGCGTCGTTCCGCAACGGACTGCCGCACGAGTCGGTGCTGGAGATGGACATCCTGACCGGGGCGGGCGAGATCGTCACCGCGTCGCCGGACCGCCACAGCGACCTGTACCGGGCATTCCCTAATTCCTATGGCACGCTTGGCTATTCGGTGCGGCTGAAGATCGAGCTAGAACCGGTGAAGCCGTTCGTGGCGGTGCGCCACCTGCGGTTCAACTCGCTGGAGAGCCTGGTCGAGGCGATGGACCGGATCATCGAGACCGGCGGCTACGACGACACCCCGGTGGACTACCTCGACGGGGTGGTGTTCAGCGCCGACGAGAGCTATCTGACGCTGGGCTTCCAGACGGGCACACCCGGACCGGTCAGCGACTACACCGGACAGCAGATCTACTACCGCTCGATCCAACACCCCGAGGGCGCCAAGGACGACCGCCTGACGATTCACGACTACTTCTGGCGCTGGGATACCGACTGGTTCTGGTGTTCGCGCGCGTTCGGCGTGCAGAACCCGCGGATCCGCCGCCTGTGGCCGCGGCGACTCAAGCGCAGCAGCTTCTACTGGAAGCTCATCGCCTACGACCGCAGGTTCGACATCGCCGATCGTATCGAGAAGCGCAAAGGCAATCCGCCCCGCGAGCGCGTTGTACAGGACATCGAGGTGCCGATCGGGCGTACCGCGGAGTTCCTGCACTGGTTCCTGGATAACGTGCCCATCGAGCCGATCTGGCTGTGCCCGTTACGGCTTCGCGCCGAAGAAGGCTGGCCGCTGTACCCCATCCGACCGCACCATACCTACGTGAACGTCGGGTTCTGGTCGTCTGTGCCTGCCGGACCGACCGAGGGGTACACCAACCGGATGATCGAGCGCAAGGTCAGCGAACTCGACGGCCACAAGTCGCTGTACTCCGACGCCTATTACGAGCGCGACGAGTTTGACCAGTTATATGGCGGAGAAACATACAAGACCGTAAAAAAGGAATACGACCCCGACTCGCGTCTGCTGGACCTGTATTCGAAGGCGGTGCTCCGACGATGACGATCTTGAAAGTGCAAGCGCCCGACCGCAAGCTGACTTTGGCGGAGATCCTGGAGATCTTCGCGGCGGGTCAGCTCCCGCTGAAGTTCACCGCGTACGACGGCAGTTCCGCGGGACCCGACGACGCCAAGATGGGTCTGGACCTGCTGACCCCGCGCGGCACCACCTATCTGGCGACCGCGCCCGGCGACCTGGGGTTGGCGCGGGCGTACATCTCCGGTGACCTGGAACCGCGCGGTGTGCATCCGGGCGACCCGTATGAACTGCTCAAGGCGTTGTCGGAGGGCATGGAGTTCAAGCGCCCACCAGCGCGGGTGCTGGCCCAGATCATCCGCTCGATCGGCATCGAGCACCTCAAGCCGATCGCCCCGCCGCCGCAGGAGGCCCTGCCCCGCTGGCGTCGCATCGCAGAAGGCCTGCGGCACAGCAAAACTCGCGACGCCGAGGCAATCCATCACCACTACGACGTGTCGAACACGTTCTACGAGTGGGTACTTGGCCCGTCGATGACCTACACCTGCGCCTGCTATCCGAACGCGGACGCGACGCTGGAGGAGGCGCAGGAGAACAAGTACCGGTTGGTGTTCGAGAAGCTGCGCCTGCAGCCGGGTGACCGGCTGCTCGACGTCGGCTGCGGCTGGGGCGGAATGGTGCGCTACGCCGCGCGTCACGGCGTCAAGGCACTGGGTGTGACGCTGTCGCGGCAGCAGGCGCTGTGGGCGCAGAAGGCGATCGCCGAGGAGGGCCTGGCCGATCTCGCCGAGGTGCGCCACGGCGACTACCGCGACATCTACGAGTCCGGGTTCGACGCGGTGTCGTCGATCGGGTTGACCGAACACATCGGCGTGCACAACTATCCGGCGTACTTCCGGTTCCTCAAGTCCAAGCTGCGCACCGGCGGGCTGCTGCTCAACCACTGCATCACCCGCCCGGACAACCGCAGCAACCCCAGCGCCGGCGGTTTCATCGACCGCTACGTTTTCCCCGACGGGGAGTTGACCGGCTCGGGCCGCATCATCACCGAGGCGCAGGACGTCGGCTTCGAGGTGGTGCACGAGGAGAACCTGCGCCACCACTACGCGATGACGCTGCGCGACTGGTGCCGCAACCTCGTCGAGCACTGGGACGAGGCCGTCGAGGAGGTCGGGCTGCCGATCGCCAAGATCTGGGGCCTGTACATGGCCGGCTCCCGGCTGGGCTTCGAGACGAATATCGTTCAGCTGCACCAAGTTCTGGCGGTCAAGCTGGACAGCCATGGACGCGACGGTGGGCTGCCGCTGCGCCCGTGGTGGACGCCTTAACTCCCGGTCACTGGGCTGCGGCAGCCGTGGAGCGCCGCGGATTCGGTCCAGGTGACGCACCAGTCGTCCTTGCCGCGGTGAACCTCACGGCGGGAATAGGTTTCGGGAGCCAGGCCGGTCTCGGCGATGGTGATGCGGTAGCTGTGTACCACGCCTGCAGCCAGGCCCACACAGCGGAATCCGCAGCGGAAGGCTAACCGCGGTCGATAGGTCGCGCGCCGAGTTCGTTCTGCAGCAGTTCGAGCGCGACCTCCTCGGGGTCGCGGCGAGGTGTCTCGGACGTGTCGTTACCGGCCTCGGCCAACATGTCCTCTTCGTCGTCATCCGGCGGCGGCGGCGGTGGCGGCGCGGCGTCCGGCCCCGCCGCCGCGGGTGCGGGGGCGGGGGCCGGTTCGCCGGTTCCGGTCTCGCAGCGGATCTTCCAGTCCACGCCGAGCGCATCCTTGAGCGCATCGCGGATCACGTCGGCGTTGCGCGGCTCCCCCAACCTCTTGGCCAGCGGTGCGGATTCGTGGCTGAGCACCAGGGTGTCGCCCTCGACGGCACGCACGATCGCGCCGGAGAGCATCACCTCGGTGGTGCGGCTGCGTTCGCGCACCTTCTCGCGCACCGCCGTCCACATGCTGCGCACCGCCGCGGCGTTCGGCTCGCCGGTGGCCGCAAGCGGTGGCGGTGGCGCCGGCTTCGATTCGGGTGTCGGCTCCGGCTTCGGTTCGGGTTTCGGCTCCGGGGGCGGCGCGGGTGCGGGCGCGGGTGCGGCCGCCGCGACGGGTTCGGCCTTGGTCCTGCGGACGTACTGCTTGGCGGGCGGCGCGGTGTGTTCGCCGTCCGGGATCGACATGTCGAGCCGCTTCTCGATGCGCTCGATGCGTTGCAGCAGCGCCGATTCGGTGTCGCTGGCCGACGGCAGCAACAGCCGCGCGCACACCACTTCCAGCAGCAGGCGCGGCGCCGTGGCCCCGCGCATCTCGCCAAGACCGGCGTGGACCACCTCGGCGTAGCGGGTCAGGGTGGCGGTGCCGATACGCGACGCCTGCTCACGCATCCGCTCGAGCACGTCCTGCGGCCCGTCCACCACGCCGCGGGCGACCGCGTCGGGCACCGACTGCAGCACGATCAGGTCGCGGAACCGCTCCAGCAGGTCGGTGGCGAAGCGGCGCGGGTCGTGGCCGGCGTCGATCACCGACTCGACCGCCCCGAACAACGCCGCCGCGTCACCCGCGGCCAGTGCGTCCACCGCGACGTCGATCAGCGCGACGTCCGTCGCACCCAGCAGCGCCAGCGCCCGCGGGTAGGTGATCTGGTTGCCGTCGGCGCCGGCCAACAGTTGGTCGAGCACCGACAGCGTGTCGCGGGGTGACCCGCCGCCGGCCCTGATCACCAGCGGGTACACCGCGTCGTCGACGGTGACGTTCTCCTGCGCGCAGATGCGTTCCAGCAGTGCGCGCATGGTCCGCGGCGCCAGCAGCCGGAACGGGTAGTGGTGGGTGCGTGACCGGATGGTCGGCAGCACCTTCTCCGGCTCGGTGGTCGCGAAGATGAAGATCAGGTGTTCCGGAGGCTCCTCGACGATCTTGAGCAGCGCGTTGAAGCCGGCCGTGGTGACCATGTGCGCCTCGTCGACGATGAAGATGCGGTAGCGCGACTGCGCGGGCGCGTAGAAGGCACGGTCGCGCAGTTCGCGGGTGTCGTCGACGCCGCCGTGGCTGGCCGCGTCGAGTTCGACGACGTCGACGCTGCCCGGGCCGTTCGGCGCCAGCGCCACACACGAGTCGCATTCCCCGCACGGGGTCGCGGTCGGGCCCTGCACGCAGTTCAGCGACCGCGCCAGGATGCGCGCCGAGGACGTCTTACCGCACCCCCGCGGGCCGGAGAACAGGTACGCGTGGTTGATGCGCCCGGAGGTCAACGCCGCCGACAGCGGCTCGGTGACGTGGTCCTGGCCGACCACGTCGGCGAACGTCGCGGGTCGGTACTTCCGGTAGAGCGCCACGCTCAGAGGCTACCGGCGCGGGCCGACGGATTCGCGGGCCGCTCGATACCGCTCGCGGGGCCGGTGGATAACCCGGAGCAGAGCACCCGGATCGGTCGGTGGGCGCGCGCACGGTGGCGCCATGACCGAGCTGCAATGGCCGTTCGTCTATGTCCCGCGCGACGCCACGATGTCGGCGCCGTCGCCGCACCTACGTGGCCCGGACCGCGGTCTTGTGAATCTGACGACGCTTTCGACCCGGAAACCGTCGCTGGATTCACCCATCAGCGCTGGAGCAGCAGCTCGGTCGCCGACAGCAGCGCGCAGGTCGCCAGGCCGTCGATCGCCGCCCGCAACTCGGGCTCGGCGGGGAACGTCGGCGCGAGGCGAATGTTCTTGTCCTCCGGATCTTTCCGGTACGGGAACGTCGCGCCCGCCTCGGTGACCGCGATGCCGGCGTCCTTGGCCAGCGCGACGGTCCGCTTGGCGGTGCCGGGCAGCACGTCGAGGCTGATGAAGTAGCCGCCCTTCGGCTCGGTCCAGGACGCGATCTTCGAGTCGCCCAGCCGGTCGTCGAGGATCTCGAGGACCGCGGCGAACTTGGGCGCCAGTAACTGCTGGTGGCGCTGCATCTGCAGCCGCACGCCGTCGGCGTCGCCGAAGAACCGCAGATGCCGCAGTTGGTTCACCTTGTCCGGACCGATCGACTTCTTGCCCGCGTGCTGCAGATACCAGGCGATGTTGCCCAGCGAGCCGCCGAAGAAGCTGACGCCGGCGCCGGCGAAGGTGATCTTGCTGGTCGACGCGAACACCAGGGGCCGGTTGGGGTTGCCCGCGGTCTCCGCCAACCCGAGCACGTCGATGGGCCGCTCGAAGTCGTGGGTCAACGTGTGCACGGCGTAGGCGTTGTCCCACATCAATCGGAAATCGTTTGCTGCCGTGCGCATTTGGACCAGCCGCCGGACGACCTCCCAGGAGTAGGTCACGCCGGTCGGGTTGGAGTACACCGGCACGCACCACATGCCCTTGATCGCGGGGTCGGCGGCCACCAGCTCCTCGATGAGGTCGACGTCGGGGCCGTCCTCGCGCATCGGCACGGTGATCATCTCGATGCCGAGGCTCTCGGTGATCGCGAAGTGGCGGTCGTAGCCCGGCGCGGGGCAGAGGAACTTCAGCTTCGGTTCGGCCGCCCACGGCCGCGGCGAATCGACCCCGCCGTGCAGCAGCGAGAACACGATCACGTCGTGCATCAGCTCGAGGCTGGCGTTGTTGCCGGCGATCAGGTTCTGCACCGGGATGCCGAGCAGCTCGCCGAAGATGGCCCGCAGCTCGGGCAGGCCGTGCACGCCGCCGTAGTTGCGCACGTCGGTGCCGTCAGCGTCGCGGTAGTCGTCGGGGCCGGGCAGTTCCAGCAGCTTGTTGGACAGGTCCAGCTGCGCCGGCGACGGCTTGCCGCGGGTGAGGTCGAGCTTGAGGCCCTTGGCCTTCAGCTCCTCGTAGTTGCGCTTCTGCTGCTCGTGTACAGCGGAGAGTTCGTCACGACCGAGCGACAGAAAAGACACCGGACGCCTTTCGAAAACCTGGAGGTCATGGAGATGAAGGGGACCCCGCGCACCCGCCAGAGCCCGTTGACCCTTGCTGCCTTCCGGCCCTGGGGGAGTTCACAGGATGGACGCCGCGCGGGGTCCACGCCGAAGTCTAGTACCCGACTGTCCGACGACTCGATGGCCACAGCCGCAGGGTCGGTTACCATGACCGGCGGAGGATTCGCCTAGTGGCCTATGGCGCTCGCCTGGAACGCGGGTTGGGTTAATAGCCCTCGCGGGTTCAAATCCCGCATCCTCCGCACTTCGGCCCGGGGTGCGACCACGTAGGAACTGCCCAGGTCGCACCCCGGCCCACCAATCTCGAGGAGGAGTATGCGGCGCTGGGTCGCGGTGCTCTGGCACGCGTCGTTCTCGCTGATAGCCGCGGGTTTGTACTTCGCCTTCGTAATGCCCCGGTGGTGGGAGCTGATGGGGGTGACCCCCCACACGCTCGGCACCGTGATGCGCATCATCGCGGGTGCGCTGATCGGATTCGCCGCGTTGCCGGTGGTGTTCACGCTGCTGCGCACGCGGCGACCGGAGTTCGGAACGCCGCGGCTGGCGCTGGGCCTGCGGACCACCTCGATCGTGTTGCACGTGGTGGCCGGGGTGCTGATCGTCGGGACGGCGATCAGCGAGATCTGGTTGTCGCTGGACGCCGCGGGTCCGTGGTTGTTCGGCGTCTACGGCGCCGCGGCGGCGATCGCGCTGCTCGCCGTGTTCGCGTTCTACCTGGCGTACCTGGCCGAACAGCCGCCGCCTCCGCCGAAACCGGTCAAGCCCAAGTCGGACAAGCCGCGGCGCACGCGCCGGGGCCGCAAGAAGGACACCACCGAGGCCACCGAGGCCGACGAGGCCGAGACCACGGACACCGAGGCCGACGAGGCCGAGACCACGGACACCGAGGCCGACCAGGCCTCTGAGGAGGCCGACGAGGCCGACGCCGAGGAGACCGAAGCGGCGCCCCAGGAGACCGAAGAGGCCGCCGAGCCGACGGCAGAGACGCAGACCACACCGGCGGCCGAAGACGACGCGGACGACACCTCCGAGGAAACCGCGAAAACCAACGGCAAGCTGCGCAATCGTCGCCCCTCCGGCAAGGAGCAGACGCCTCGCCGCAGGCGTCGTCGGCTGCGCGGCGGCGTCGCCGTCGACGATTAGTGCCTCCGACTTCGGGCACTATGGGTTCATGGCCCGTATCATCGTCCGCCCCCGCATCGCGGCTCTGCTGACGGCGCTGGTCGCCATCCTCGCGTTGGTGACGCCCGTGCAGGCGGCGACGGCGCAGATCGCGGCCGATCCGCTGGCCGCTGCGACCACCGTCGAGCCGGCCGTGGCCCGCGTCGACACCGAGATCCACTACCAGCACGCGATCGGCGCGGGTGCGGGCATCGTGCTCGACCCCGGCGGTCAGGTGCTGACGAACTTCCACGTGGTCTCCGGCGCCGACCGCATCACCGTGACGCTCGGCGGCCGCTCCTACCCCGCCGAGCTGATCGGCTACGACCGCCGCGACGACATCGCGGTGCTGGAGGTCATCGGCGCCACCGACCTACCGGTCGCGCCGATCGGCGACTCCGACTCGCTGACCATCGGCGAACCCGTCGTCGCGCTCGGCAACGCGCGCGGCACCAACGCGCCGCTGACCCGCGAGGCGGGCACCATCACCGCGTTCGGCCGCACCGTCAACGCCGAGGACTCGCTGACCGGCAGCCGCGATGAGCTCAACGGGCTGATCGAGTTCGCCGCGCCGGTGGGGGCCGGGGATTCCGGCGGCCCGGTGGTCAACGCGGCCGGCCAGGTGGTCGGCGTGACGACGGCCGCCACGGTCAACTACCGGTTCGGACCCGGCGGCAAGGGCTTCGCGATCCCGATCAACCAGGCCATGGCGATCGCCAACCAGATCCGTTCGCGCACCCCGTCGGAGTCGGTGCACATCGGCCCGCCGGTGCTGCTCGGCGTCGGCGTGCGAACGGCACAGCGCGGGCCCGGCGTCATCATCCACGAGGTGCTGCGCGGCGGCCCGGCCGACGGGGCGGGCCTGCGCGGCGGCGACGTCCTGATGGCCATCGACGGCACGCCGCTGGACTCGGCGACCACGCTCACCTACGTCCTGGACCGCTACTACCCGGGCGACGTCGTGGAGCTGACGTGGATCGACCGGGCCGGTGTCGAACGCCTCGGAAAGGCCACCCTGGCGGCAATGTAGGCGGACCGGCAGCGGCGCCCGCCCGGCCTTCCCTATGCTGAGCGAGTGCCAAACACGCCATATCGGGTCGTCCAGTGGACGACGGGAAACGTCGGAAAAAGCTCGGTCACCGCAATCGCCAACAACCCGAACTACGAGCTCGTCGGGCTGTACGCGTGGTCGCAGGACAAGGTCGGCAAGGACGCCGGTGAGCTGGCCGGTATCGAACCGCTCGGGGTCAAGGCCACCAACGACGTGGACGCGCTGCTGGCGCTGAAGCCCGACGTCGTGGTCTACAACCCGATGTGGATCAACGTCGACGAACTCTGCCGCATCCTGGCGGCCGGCGTGAACGTGGTCGCCTCGGCGTCGTTCATCACCGGCCACAACCTCGGCGAGGACCGCGCCCGCCTCGAGGACGCCTGCCGGCGCGGCGGGTCGACCCTGTTCGGCTCCGGCGTCAGCCCCGGCTTCGCCGAACTGCTGGCCATCGTCGCGGCGACGGCCTGCGACCGCATCGACAAGATCACCATCGCCGAATCCGCCGACACCACGCTGTACGACTCACCGGACACCGAGCGTCCGGTCGGCTTCGGCACCGCGATCGACGACCCCAACCTGCAGCCGATGGCCGCCAAGGGCACCGCGGTCTTCGCCGAGGCGGTGCAGTTGGTCGCCGACGCGATCGGCGTTGAACTCGACGAGATCCGCTGCGAAGCCGAATATGCCCAGACCACAGAGGATCTCGTGATGGCGTCGTGGACGATCCCCAAGGGTCACGTGGCGGGCGTCTACGCCAGCTGGCAGGGCATCGTCAACGGCAAGACCGTCATCGACATCAACGTCCGGTGGAAGAAGGGCCAGACGCTCGACCCGGACTGGCAGATCGACGGCGACGGCTGGAAGATCACCATCGACGGCCGCCCGACGGTCAACATGCAGGTCGGTTTCCTGCCACCGCCGGACATGATCGAGAACGCCAAGTCCATCGAGGACTTCTTCGTGCTCGGCCACATCATGACCGCGATGCCGCCGATTCACGCCATCCCCGCCGTCGTCGCCGCCGCGCCCGGCATCGCCACCTACAACGACCTGCCGCTGCCGCAGGCTCGCGGAGTGGTCCCGAAGGGCTAACGCCGACCCGCAGCCTTCACCGCAGGGTCCGGAAACGAATCCCGGTACCGTGCACCGTATTTCGGGGCAACGAGCGGTCCGGCGTGCCGCGCCGCCGTGATGGCATTGCGCATCGGCCGGGCCAACCCGGCGAACGACGCCATATCGAACACCATCGGCGTGAGCAGTCGGTTGTGGATGAACGCGAACGCGCTGCCGGTCGCCGGATCGGCCCAGCCGAGCGTGCCGCCCAGCCCTATGTGGCCGAATCCCTTGAGCAGACCGGGAATCGGCGACTCGTGGTAGCCGAGGTGGAACGGCATCGGCACTCCGATATTGAGGTCCGGCCACGGTTTCGGGTTGCCGATCAACCCCTGCGCCAGATCAGCCGACAGGTACTCGGTGTCGTCGATCGTGCCGCCGTTGGCGATCGCCGCGTACATCTTGGCCAACCCGCGCGCGGTGACCACCCCGTTGGCGGCCGGAACCTCACCGTCCAGGAATGGGATGTCGCCCTGCACAAAGGATTTGATGCCGGGAAAGAACATCGCGCCGAACGCGCCGGACAGCGGAAAGCCGGCCACTTTCGGTGCCACGAAGTTGAACACCGGGTTGGCCCTCGTGCTCTGCGGCGCCAGGATCTGTGCCACCTTCGTCGGTGAGCCCTTCGGCGGACGGCCGAGGTGGATGCCGTCGGTGTTGAGCGGACCGGCCACCTCCTCGCGGAACAGCTCACGCATGCCCGCGCCGGTCACCGCGCGGGCCAACCCGGACAGGATCCAGCCGTAGGTCAGCGCATGATAGGCAGGCCAGCCGCGCAGATGATCGACCGGCGCCTCGGCGAGCCGGGCCTCCATCGCGCGGTGATCCATCAGCTCGTTCTTGGTCACACCCTTCAGGTGCGACAGCCCGGAGCGGTGCCGCAGCACGTCGCGCACCGTGATCTCGTCCTTGCCGTTGGCGCCGAACTCGGGCCAGTACGTCGCGACCGGCTCGTCGTAGTCCAGCAGCCCGCGGTCGACGAGGCGATGGATGACGGTGGCGGCCACCCCCTTGGTCGCCGAGAACACCATCGCCCCGGTGTCGGCGGTCCACAGCTGGGCACCCTCGCGGTCCGACCACCCGGTCCAGACGTCGACGACCGGCTTGCCGTCAATGAACACCGACAGCGCACCGCCGCCGAAGCGGCGCCCCGGAAACAGCCCGGCGAACAGTCGCACGACGTTGCCGAACCGCGGATCGGCGGCGCCCTGCACGCCCCGTGGCAGCCCGTCGGAGACCCGCAGCAGCGACGCCTTTGTCATGCCCTAACAATGCGATCGATCGGGCCGGCGCGGGTTCAGTTCGGCGAAATTCTCAGGTGGTGACCTGCTTGACGACGGCCTTCAACTGCGCCTGGGGCGGCCCCTCCAGGACCACGTCCTTGAGGATCTTGGCCTGGTCCTTGGTGACGGTGAACTCGCCGGGCTGCGGCGCGCTGCCGCCGGTGACCTCATAGTGCACGGTGAACGGCGTCTCCGGCAGCGGATGCAGGCCAATGTATTTCGGCTCGATCGTGTACTTGTACGTGCACGTGCCCTGCGGCGTGCACTGGGTGTCGGTGACGACCACGCCGATGGTGAACTCCATCGGCGTCGGCACCTTCGGCGTCGGGGTGACGAACGAACGGGTCGGGGCCGCGGCACGCTCGGACGGCTTCGGCGCGGTGAAGCTGCCGAAGATCATCACCGCCGCGATTCCGACGCCGCTGGCGACGATGGCAACCAGCGCCAGGCCCGCCGACCACTTACGAATCGCGTTCGCACCGCGCATGCCTATAGGAAACCTCGTTTGCTCGCGAACAGAAGCGTTTCGTTGTCACTTCGTGTCCATCTCAGTCGAGCCGGTTGCCCTGCTCGTCCCAGTGGGCCGCCACCTTACGGCTGGGCTGCACCCGCGGCGGCTCCCCCGGCATCTTCGGATAGTTGGGCGGATAGGGCAAATCCCCGAGCCCGCGTTCCTCGTCGGCCCTGACCAGCGCCAGCAGCGGTTTGAGCGACTGCGGGTTCTCGTCGATGTCGGCCCACGGGTCGGGACGGTTGGCGACCAGGTCCGGCACGGTCGCGATGGTGTAGTCGTCGGGGTCGGCGGTGCGCAGTTCCTCCCACGTCAGCGGGGTCGACACGGTGGCGATCGGCGTCTTGCGCGCCGAGTAGGCCGACGCGAAGGTGCGATCGCGGGCGTTCTGGTTGTAGTCGATGAAGATGCGCTGACCGCGCTCCTCCTTCCACCACGACGTGGTCACCGCGTCGGGGTCGCGACGTTCCACCTCGCGGGCCAGCGCGATGCCCGCGCGCCGCACCGCGATGAAGTCCCAGTCGGTCCTGATCCGCAGAAAGACGTGGATGCCGCGGCCGCCGGAGGTCTTCGGGTAGCCGACCAGCCCGAGTTCGTCGAGCAGCGGTTTGAGGATGTCGACGGCGACATGGCTGGCCTCTTTGAACCCGGTGCCGGGCTGCGGATCGAGGTCGATGCGCAGTTCGTCGGGGGGTTCGGTGTCCGGGCAACGCACCGGCCACGGGTGCAGGGTGACCGTGCCGAACTGCACGGCCCACGCGATCGACGCCGGATGGGTCACCTTCAGCGCATCGGCGGTGCGGCCGGACGGGAAGGTCACCGTGCAGGTCTCGATGTAGTCGGGATGCTTCTGCGGCACCCGCTTCTGGTAGATCTCCTCGCCCTCGATGCCGTCGGGGAACCGCTGCAGATGCACCGGGCGGTCCCGCAGCAGCGCCATCATCGGCTGCGCCACCGACAGGTAGTAGTCGAACAACTTGCCCTTGGTCCCGTTCTTCCCGAGTTTCGGCCAGTAGACCTTGTCGCGGTTGGTGAACCGGACCTTGATCCCGTCGACGTCGATTTCCTCTGCGGCGGCCGGCATCTCAGGACTCCAGCACGTCGTAGAGGTCGTAGTGCAGTGGGACGTCGAGCTGGTCGAAGGTACAACTGCGCGGATCGCGGTCCGGGCGCCAGCGCCGGAACTTCACCGCGTGCCGAAACCGCCTGCCGTGCACCGTGTTGCCCTCCATCTGGTCGTAGGCCACCTCGCACACCTTCTCGGGACGGATCGGGATCCACCTCTTGTCGGCGGCGGAGTTCCATCGGCTCGGGTCGCCCTCGCGGATCTCGTCACCCTCTCGCAGCGGCTCGAGTTCGGCGAGCAGCTTGACGCGGTCCTTGGCGGTGAACGACGCTGCACCACCGACCATCTGGAGCCCCCCGTCGTCGCGATACAGGCCGAGCAGGATCGAGCCGATGCCTTCGCCGCTCTTGTGGATCCGGTATCCCATTGCCACACAATCGGCGTCGCGGGCATGCTTGACCTTCACCATCTCCCGCTTACCGGGCAGGTACGGACCGTCGAGACGCTTGGCGATCACGCCGTCGAGTCCGGCGCCCTCGAACTCCTCGAGCCACCGCGCACCGAGTTCGGGATCCTCGGTGGTGCGGGTGACGTGGCACCACTGCTTTTCGGCGACGGCCTCGAGCAGCGCTTGGCGGCGCACGCGGAACGGCTCCTTCATCAGCGACGTGTTGCCGGTGGCCAACGCGTCGAAACCGATGAAGTGCGCCGGGGTAGCTTCGGACAGCAGCTTGATCCGGCTGGCCGCCGGATGCACGCGCTGGCTCAGCGACTCCCAGTCCAGCCGGACGCGCCCGTCGATCTCGCGCGGGACGACGACCTCGCCGTCGAGCACGCAGCGCGGCGCGACCTCCTCGCGCAGCGCGGCCGCTAGTTCGGGGAAGTAGCGTCCGAGTTCCTTGCCGTTGCGCGACAGCAGCACCACCTCATCGCGGTCGCGGAACACCAGCGCGCGGAAGCCGTCCCACTTCGGCTCGTAGGACCACACCCCGGCTTCGGGCGGCACCTTGGCCTGCGCCTTGGCCAACATCGGCTCCAGCGGCGGCATCACGGGCAGGTCCACGTTTTCCACACTCACACAGACCGTCGACCCCGGGCAATCTCATCGCAGCAGCGAACTGGCCAGGGTGTCGGTGACCCACCGCGCATAACGCTTCGCCGACCAACCGCTGTCCAGCACGAGCAACCGGTACACCTCGGGCGACATCAAGGTGTAGATGATGTCGGCGGCGTCGCGCGCCCGCAGGCCGGACCGCAGTGCGCCGCTGCGGTCCAACGCGCGCGCGAGCTGGCCCTGGCCCGCGCGGCGCTGGGCGTTGAGGTCGTCGAACAGCGCGGTGGCGTCGGGATCCGAGCTCGCCGCACCGATCAGGATGCGGTAGACGGGCGCGGTGCGGGCGTTGACCTCGGCGGCGATGTCGACGAACGCCGCGATCCGGTGCCGCGGGTCCGGATCGGCGACGGCATCCTGCACGCGACGGCGTTCGGGCAGCGCGACGGGTTGATCGTCGCCGGCGATCGACACGTCGAGGATCGCCTTGAGAATTCCGCGTTTCGAGGAGAACAGCCGGTACACCGTCGCCGGCGGCACGCCGGAAGCGGCGCTGACGGCCTCGATCGTCGTGGCGCCGTATCCGCGCTCGAGGAACAGCGTGCGCGCCGCGTCGACCACGGCGGCCCTGGCCAGCCGGGTCCTGGCCTGACCGGGTTTGTCGGCGGGTCTGGCGGCGCTCACGGATTGAGTGTATAACTCTCGAATTGAGAGTGCTACTCTCAATTTCAAAGATACGACCACCGGAAGGACCGAACCGACATGACGCACATCGAATCCGTCACCCTTGAGGCGCCCGATCCCGGTGCCGTCGAGGCGTTCGCGGCCGCCGTCGCCCCCGGACTCCCGGTGCGCGCCCGGACGGGAGACGCCCCAACGACGGGCTTTCGCGGTTACACGCTGTCGCTGGTGGTGCCGCAACCGTCGGTCGTCGACGCACTCGTCGACGCCGCCCTGCGGGCGGGCGGGACGGCGGTGCAACCACCCAGGAAGTCGCTGTGGGGCTACGGCGGCAGTGTGAGCGGGCCGGACGGCTCGATCTGGACGTTCGCGTCGTCGGCCAAGAAGGACAAGGGGCCGGTCGACCCGCGGATCGACGAGTTCATCGTCCAGATCGGCGTCGAGGACGTCGCCGCCAGCAAGCGCTTCCTCGTCGAGCGTGGCCTGCAGGTAGCCAAGAGCTTCGGTCGCCGCTACGTGCAGTTCGCCGCCCCGTCCAGCCCGATCAGCCTGGCGCTGCTGAACCGTCGGACCCTGGCCAAGAACGCCGGCGTCGCTCCGGAGGGCGAGGGTTCGCATCGCATCGCAATCACCAGCGCGGCAGGTGATTTCACCGATCCCGACGGGTTCACCTGGGAGGCCGCCGGATGACCGCGAAGCCCAGGCTGCTCGCCGGCGGCAACCCGCAGATCCCCAAAGGGCAGGGCGACGGCCCGGTGCAGGCCTACATCGCGGCGATGCCGGGCTGGAAAAGCGACCTCGGCCGTCGCCTCGATGCCCTCGTCGTCGCGACGGTGCCCGACGTGCACAAGGCGGTGAAGTGGAACCAACCGTTCTACGGCCACCGCGCCGACGGGTGGTTCCTGGCGTCGCTGCTTCACCAACCATGTGCAGGTGGCACGAGCGGGTGCGCTACCGCGACATCCGCGAGGACGACGACCTCGATGAGGAGCAGCTGCGGTCGTGGATTGCGCAGGCCAGCACGCTGCCCGGGGAGCGGATCTGATCGGGCTGGTTGAATTGGGCTGATGGATCTGCCTGTCATGCCGCCGGTTTCGCCGATGCTGTCGAAACCGGTCAAGGCCATACCGCCCGACGCGGTGTACGAGCCCAAGTGGGACGGGTTCCGGTCCATCTGCTTTCGCGACGGCGCAGAGGTGGAACTCGGCAGCCGCAACGAGCGGCCGTTGACGCGCTACTTCCCCGATCTGGTGGCCGCGGCGCTCGACGAACTGCCCCGTCGCTGCGTGATCGACGGCGAGATCGTCGTGGCCACCAACGCGGGCCTGGACTTCGAGGCGCTGCAGCAGCGCGTGCACCCCGCCGACTCGCGGGTCCGGATGCTGGCCGAGCGCACTCCGGCCTCGTTCATCGCGTTCGACCTGCTGGCGCTCGGCGACGAGGACTACACCGACCGCCCGTTCACCGACCGGCGTGCCGCGCTGGAGCAGGCGTTGTCGGGCGCCGGGCGGTCGTTCCACCTCACCCCGGCGACGTCGGACATCGACTTGGCGCAGCGGTGGTTTCACGAGTTCGAGGGTGCGGGTCTCGACGGCGTCATCGGCAAGCCCCCGACCCTGACCTATCAGCCCGACAAGCGGGTGATGTTCAAGGTCAAACACGAGCGCACCGCCGACTGTGTGGTGGCCGGTTACCGGGTGCACAAATCAGGTGACGGGGCGATCGGTTCCCTGCTGCTCGGGCTCTACAAGGACGACGGCATGCTGGCATCGGTCGGCGTCATCGGCGCCTTCCCGATGGCCGAACGCCGCCGCTTGTTCACCGAATTGCAGCCCCTGGTAACCACTTTCGACAATCACCCGTGGAATTGGGCCGCGCATGTCGCCGGTGAACGCACGCCCCGGCGCAACGAGGGATCGCGGTGGAACGCCGGCAAGGATCTGTCGTTTGTGCCGCTGCGGCCCGAGCGGGTGGTCGAGGTGCGCTACGACCACATGGAGGGCGAGCGGTTCCGCCACACCGCGCAGTTCAACCGCTGGCGCCCCGACCGCGATCCGCGTTCGTGTACCTACGCCCAGTTGGAGCAGCCGGCGACCTTCCGGCTCGGCGATATCGTGCCCGGCCTCGGCTGAGCGCACCGCCTAGAAGCCCCACGTCAGCACCCGGTCACCGGTCTGTGCTTGCCTGCTGAGACAGCTCGTGATACATATGTCTCATCAGATGTGTCAGCTACTGTAGCGGCATGAGTGCCGACCCGAAGGACCCGACCGTGACCGCCGCGACCGTGACGATTCACCGCACGCTCGACCCGCGCCAACTCGACGTGCGGTCACGGATCCTGCAGGCCGCCAGGACGCTGATCAACGAGCAGGGCCACGAGGCCATTGGGATGGAAGCCATCGCGGCGGCCGCGGGGGTGTCGCGGGCGACGATGTACCGCTACTTCGCCTCCAAGGAGCATGTGGTCTGCGATGCCGCACTGGCCTGGGGACACGAACTGGCGGCACGCATCCCCGCGGCGATCGAGGCCGCCGGCCGCCCCGACTCGGCCATCGACGTGGCCATCGAACAGGTGGTCCGCGAGGCGGCGTCGGATCTGCCGATGGTGCGCGCGACGATGATGTCGGTGCTCGCACTCGGCCCCGTCGCCGACGACTTCCGCGCCGGGGTGCGCCAGATGTTCGCGGCGCTGACGGCCGGCGCCGACGTGCCCGCCGAACTCGACGAATCGCTGACCCTGCTCGGCCGCGTGTTCTTCGCCGACCTCGCTCTGCTGAGCGTCGGCGACATCACCGTCGAACAGTGCATCACCGAACTGCGCGTGGCCGCGCAGCGAATCCTGACCGGCCCGTTTCCCGACAACTAGGAGCACCTCGTGAATCAGACAGCGCTGCAACCGATCTGGGACTGGATGCGGGCCACGTTCGGTAACGGGTTCTTCGAGTTCCCGCTCTACTTCCTGCCGGTCGTCGTCGCTGTCGTCGGGATCACGGGCATCGCGTACTCGTTCTTCGACGTCGTCATCCACCGCAGGATCTCCGCCCGCGCCGCCACCAGGCACGGCCTGGCGGTGATGGCCACCTACGTCGGATCGGCGGCGCTGCTGTTGTTCCTCAACACCACATTTCACCCGTGGACACTCGACGTGCCCACGGCGGCACCGACTTTGGTGGCGTTCGTGGTGCAGGTCACGCTGTACATGGTCATCGGCGAGTTCCTGACCTACTGGTGGCATCGACTCGAGCACGGCAACCGACTGGTGTTCAAGTACGTGCACTACAAGCACCACAGCGTGCAGAACCCGCTGACCATCTGGACGAACTTCGTCGTGCATCCGGTCGAGGGGTTCATGGTGATGGTGTGCCTGTACATCGCGCCGCTGGCACTCGGCGCGCACCCGATGGTGATGGTCGCCTATGCGATCGCGAACACCACCGCGATGGTCGTCACGCACAGCGGGTACGACCTCCGCTTCTACCCGCGCTGGCTGCTGCCGCCGGCGTCGGGCCACGAACTGCACCACTCCGAGAAGCGCCCGACGAACCTGTCGGTGGTCATGAGCTACGGCGACCGACTGTTCGGAACGTATCGCAAGGCGCCCGGTTTCGCGGCCCCGGCAGGTCGACAGCCAGCGTTAATCGCCGGTTAGCCCGTGGCGACGGCGTCGACATGTGATGCTGCATCCATGGCGCTCACTCGTGTACTGGCGACGGTGGCCGCGCTCACCGGCACGGCGGTGGCCGCGGCGAACCCGGCGTGGGCCGATGACCGACTCGACGGCGACTTCGCCTTCACCAACGGCCCGGTCACCAACACCTGGTCCATCACCACGCAGTGCAACGCGGAGGTCACGTGCGCGGGCACGGTGTCCGGTTCGACCGGGTTACTGGTGCAGATCCGCCGGGTGGCCGGCGGGCCGTGGACGATCGAACGCCACGACGTGCCCAACGGCATCGTCTGCCCGGACGGCAGCGACGGCACCGCCGACGTGGTGTACACGTTCGACCCGGTGACGCTGGCGGGAACGCTCGCAACGACCTCGAAACCCGGTGCGTGCAACGACCCCAACCCGATCCAGCATCAGCAGCCGGTCAGCCTGCACCCGCTGTAGGTCAGGCGCGGCTGTCCTGGAGTTCGTAGTCCAGTTGCGGCGGCGCCTCGGGGGTGCCGGGCGTCTCCGTGCCGTCGATGGGGCACCGAGCGGTCTCGGGCAACCCGATCAGCGCGGCCGCGCCGACAACGCACGCGACCATCATGTACATCGCGGGCACCAGGTCATTACCGGTCACCCCGATCAGCCAGTCGTTGACCGCGGGTGCGGTACCGCCGAACAGCGCGGTCGAGACGTTGTAGGCGATCGCGAAACCGGCGAACCTCACCTGAGTGGGAAACATCGCCGGGAAGGTGGCCGAGATCGTCGCCAGTTGTGGCACATACAGCAGTCCGAGCACGGCGAAGCCGATGATCGCGCCGAGCAGTCCCGTCGACATCAGCAGAAACATCGGAATGCCCGCGATGAACAGACCAGTCACCGAGAACCACCAAACAGGCTTGCGCCCGAACCGATCTGACGCCAAGCCGGCGAACGGTAGGAACACGATCATCGACAACATGCCGATGATGGGTACGACGAGCGACATGTCGGTGGTCAGGCCGATCGTCTTCTCCAGGTACGTCGGCATGTACGTCAGCAGGGTGTAATTGACGACATTCAACGCCACGACGAGTCCGATCAGCCGCAGGATGGGCGGCCAGTGCTCGGCGATCAGTTCCTTGAACCCGGTGCCGACGGTGGCCTCCCGCCTTCCGGAGTCCTCGAGTTCGCGGAACGCCGGCGTCTCGTCCAACCGGGAGCGGAGGTACAGCCCGATCAGGCCGAGCGGCGCAGCCAGCAGGAACGGCAGCCGCCAGCCCCACGCCTCCATCGAGTCGTCCGACAGCATCAGCGACATCAGCAGCATCGACAGCGCGCCGACCGAGAAACCGACCAGCGTCCCGACCTCCAGGAAGCTGCCGAGAATGCCGCGTCGGCGCGTGGGAGCGTACTCGGCCATGAAAGTCGCGGCGCCGCCGTACTCGCCGCCGGTCGAGAAGCCCTGGATCATGCGCAGTATCACCATTAGCGCGGGAGCCCAGACGCCGATTGCGGTGTAGCTCGGGACCAAGCCGACGCACAGCGTCGCCGCCGACATCACCAGGATCGTGATGGCGAGAACTCGCCGGCGGCCGAGGCGGTCACCGAGCGGGCCCCAAACGAACCCGCCGAGGGGGCGGACAAGGAACGAAACGGCGAACGTCGCCAGGGCCAGCAGCGTCGCGGTGGCGCCTTCGCCGGGGAAGATGGCCGCCGCGATGAACGAGACGCCGTAGGCATAGAGACCGTAGTCGAACCATTCGGTGAAATTGCCGACCGCCGAGGCCGCGATGGCCTTCTTCACAGTGCCGGGGTTCTCGGCTTCGGCGCTGGTGGCCGCATCGCGATCCACGTACTTCTCCTTGCGTCAATTATGTTGTAGACGGCCATATCCCATGCCGCGCCTAGCGGGGTACCCGGGAATCGCGCCAACACAACCGAGCTCCTGCCAACTGCCTGTGAATTGCGGTGCGACGGTTTACCCGCAGACCGGGTGGGCACGCGGCAACCATGACAGTGACACGTTTTCGAGACCTTCCACTGGCCGATCAGGATCGCGAGTGGGACGGCGCGGCCGCGGAGAAGCGAGTGCGTAAGTGGGCCGACGCCGAAGACGAGCCCAACCAGAAGTACCGGGACGCCCATGTCTGGTACGACAGCGACAACAAGGACAACTTCACCGCGTACAAGCTGCTGATCGCGGACGTCGTCGACGGAGATCTCAAGGTGGTGCCGCGCGGCGTGATGGCCGCCGGCGGCATCATTAACGGGGCCCGCGGCGGCGTCGATCTGCCGAAGGGCGACATCGACCGGGTGAAGAGCCACCTCGCGAAGTACTACGAGAAGATGGGCGACACCGCCCCGTGGCAGCGCCACTAGTTGGCGGGGTGGTCCTCCCGACCCCTCGATCGGGAGGCGACTGCACCCCTACAGCCCAGAATTCTTGACGGGTGCGGGCCACTTCTGCACTAGGGAAAGACCCTAGGATTTCGGTCCGGCGTCCGGATCACGCGGTAACGCATCCAGGTACCGGCGCACTCCGATTGCCCCGTGCGCCGGCGCCGGTTAATCAGGCACAACGGCCCCACAATGTGGGGGAGCAACCCCACCCGGTCGGCCCCGGGGGGACCAGTCAATTCGACTTCTTCTTGCCGCCCCCGGAGTTCTTGCCGCCGCGCTTCGAGGCGCCCGGGGAATTGGCGATCGCGGCCGCCCGCGACTTGCTCATCCCCTTCTCACGCAGACCCTCGTACTGCTTGTCGTTCTTGACGCTGGGGCCGTGATCTTTCGCCATCGTCGGGTGTCCTTCCAAAAAGCCGTTCACCTGGGAGTACCCGCTTTGCTGCCGACGAAACTGCGGCGGTAAGACCCCATCAAGGCGCGTGCAGCGTGCCGATCGGGCTATTGTCAGAAGGTCACTAAAGAAGGGTCACGGCGGCCACGGTGACTTACGTGGAAGACGTGGTGGCGGATGCGTGCGTTGTCTGACGCTGAGGTGACGGCTGGGGGTGTGGTGGCGCAAGAGCTTTCTGTCCTCCTGGTCGAGGACGACCGAGCCGACGCAATCCTGGTCGAAGAGCTCATCGCCGACGCCGACGCCGACGTCTCCGTCGTGTGGGCCAGAACGATGGAAGAGGCCCAGACCCAGCTGTCCAGATCGCGCCCGGACTGCCTGCTGCTCGACCTCAACCTGCCCGATGCCGATGGCATCAAGGCGCTCGACCAGATCATCCGCCGCGACGCCACCATGCCGATCGTCGTGCTCACCGGCCTCAACGACGAGCACTTCGGCATCTCCGCGGTCGCCGCGGGCGCGCAGGACTACCTCGTCAAGGGCCGCGTCGAACCCGAGGCACTGCGCCGCACCCTGCTCTACGCCGTCGAGCGCAAACGCGCCGAGCTCACCGCCGTCGAACTGCACGCCAGCGAACTGCGCGCCCGCGAGAACGCCCGCCTGGAACGCGGCCTGCTCCCGTCCCCGCTGCTGCTGGATGACCCGGGCGTCGACATCGTCGCCGAGTACCGCCCCAGTCGGCACCAGGCCCTGCTCGGCGGCGACTTCTACGATTTCGTCCAGACCCCGGACCGCACCGTGCACGTCATGGTCGGCGACGTCGCCGGGCACGGCCCGGACGAGGCCGCCCTGGGTGTCGCGCTGCGAATCGGTTGGCGTGCATTGACATTCGCCGGCCTGCGCGGCAACGAGCGAATGCGCCAACTTGAGCGGATCCTGATCACCGAGCGCCCCGGTACCAGCATCTTCGCCACCGTGCTCAGTGTCGCGTTGTCGCCCGACGGGAGTTTCAACGCCGTCTCGGCCGGACACCCCGGGATGCTGCTGCACGGCCCGGGCACCGTGGAGTGGCTCGAACCCGCGGTCGGCCCGGCGCTCGGCCTGAGCGGCTACACCTGGCCGCTGAACACCTATGACCTGGCCGACGGGCACGGCCTCGTGCTGCTCACCGACGGGCTGTTCGAGGGCCGGTCGGGACGCGGCAGGGAGCGCCTCGGCGAAGACGGGCTGCTCCAACTCGCGGGGTCATACGCAAACCTGCCCGGCAAAGAGTTCGTCCATGAACTCATCGACGACGTCGAGCGTCGCGCCCAGTCGGTCGGCGGCACCAGCGACGACATCGCGGTGGTACGAGTACAGCGAACGGCGACCGAATGAAATGGCAACCCACGGTTCAGGGTTGGCAGAATCTCGTGTTGTCGATCATGGGCATCGTCGTACTCGGCGGCGCCATCGTCGGCGCGGTGCTGTTGAACCGTACCGACGACGTATCGCGTGAGCTGAACCTGCACATCCAGCCTGCGCGGGTCGCCGCATATCAACTGCAGGCAGCGCTGCGCGACCAGGAGACCGCGGTCCGCGGCTACGCGATCGCCGCCGACCGCCAGTTCCTCGACCCCTATTACGCGGGCCGCGAGCTCGAACAGGCTGCGGCACAGGAAGTTCGAGAGCACGTCGGGCACCGGCCGGAGTTGCTCGCCGACCTCGACAACATCGTCGACACCGCCGAGGCCTGGCGTACCGAGTATGTGGATCCGCTCATCGCCAGCATCCCCCCGGGTGCACCGAAGGTCCCCGACACCGCGCTCGCCGAGCGCGGCAGGACGCAATTCGACACGCTGCGTGCGCTTTTCGACACCCAGAACAAGCACCTGACCCAGGCCCGCGACGATGCGGTGGCCGGACTCGACCGGGTACGCGCCTGGCGCGATGCGATCCTGCTCACGATCGTCGGCGCGTTCTTCGTCGCCGCGGTGATCCTTGCGGTGCTGGTGCGTGCCGCGGTCACCCGTCCGCTGGCCACCCTGGCAACCGCGTGCCGCAACATCACCGATGGCCACTTCGACGAACGGATCGTCCCGCGAGGGCCGACGGATATCCGCGCCATCGCCGCCGATGTGGAAGACATGCGCCAACGCATCGTCGACGAACTCGAGGCGTCGAGATCGGCGCGGGCCCAGCTGGCCGAGCAGACCCTCGAACTGCAGCGGTCCAACGCCGAACTGGAGCAGTTCGCTTACGTCGCCTCGCACGACCTGCAGGAACCGCTGCGCAAGGTCGCCTCGTTCTGCCAGCTGATCGAGAAGCGCTACGGCGACCAACTCGACGAGCGCGGCAAGGAGTACATCACCTTCGCCGTCGACGGGGCCAAGCGGATGCAGGTGCTGATCAACGACCTGCTGACCTTCTCCCGGGTGGGCCGGCTGAACCTGTCGCACCAGCGCGTCGACGTCGGGGCGACCCTGCGGGACGCGATCAAAAACCTCGACATCGCGATCGAGGAGGCCGGCGCCGAACTCGTCCTGCCCACCGAACCGCTGCCCGAGGTGATGGGTGATCCCACGCTGCTGACCATGGTCTGGCAGAACCTCATCGGCAACGCGGTCAAGTTCCGGCGCGAGGGTGTCACGCCGCGCATCGTCGTGACGTGCAACCGCTTCGACGATGCCTGGCGATTCAGCGTGGCCGACAACGGCATCGGCATCCCGCAGGAGTTCGCCGACAAGGTGTTCGTCATCTTCCAGCGCCTGCACAGCCGGGACAACTACTCCGGCACCGGCATCGGCCTGGCGCTGTGCAAGAAGATCGTCGAACACCACGGCGGCACCGTGTGGATCGACACCTCCTATACCGAGGGCGCACGGTTCTGCTTCACCCTCCCCATCGCCGCCGACGAATCCGTCGCGGCCCACGATCTGGAAGGATCACACACATGACCTCATCTGCACGGGCGATCGACGTCCTGCTCGTCGAGGACGACCCGGGCGACGAGCTGATCACCCGAGAAGCCTTCGAGCACAACAAGATCAAGAACAACCTGCATGTCGCACACGACGGCGAGGAAGGTCTGGACTTCCTCTACCGACGGGGCAGCTTCGCCGAAGCCCCGCGACCGGATCTGATCCTGCTCGACCTCAATCTGCCCAAGTACGACGGCCGGCAGTTGTTGGAGACCATCAAGTCCGACCCAGACCTCAACCACATCCCGGTGGTGGTGCTCACCACCTCCTCGGCCGAGGAGGACATCCTGCGCAGCTACAAGCTGCACGCCAACGCGTATGTGACCAAACCGGTCGACCTCGACCAGTTCATGAACGCGGTCCGGCAGATCGACGAGTTCTTCGTCCAGGTGGTGCGGCTGCCGCCCGACTAGTCGCGGCGCGCGGCGAAGCTGAACCGCACGGTGGTGCCCGTCGGGCTGTGCTCGAGTTCCATCCGGTCGGCGACCGCGCCCATGATGGGCAGCCCGCGCCCGCGGGTGGTGATCTCACCGGTCGGCGGCTGCCAGACCCCGAAATCGGCCACGTCGACGTCGATGCGGGTGCCGTCCAGATCGGCTCCGACCCGCATCAGGCCCGGCTCACCGTCGCGGTAGGCGTGTTCGACGCAGTTCGTGCAGGCCTCGTTGACCACGAGCACGATGTCGGCGGCGCTGACGCCCGAGACGCCGACGCCGGTCAGCCACGCCTGCATAAGGTGCCTGATCTCAACCAACCGATCCGCGGTCGCCGGCACTTCGATACGCAAGGCGTCCACCGGTTGCGGATGGGCGTCAATTGGCACGCCGTCTTTGTACCCGGATCGGCCCAGGAATCCACGTCCCGTTATCGGGCCGTCACCAAAGTCACGTTATGGCGGGGCTCAGCGGTAGAAGGTCCAGCTGTAGTCGGCCGACCACGCGCCGTCGATGCAGCTGAGCGGCACCCCGTCGGGCGTCTGCGCGACTCCGTTCTCGCCGTCGCACGGCAACCGCAGCGTCCGGACGCCCACCAGCGGCGGCGCCGGAACCCAGACGCTGCGTGAACTGCAGGCCAGGGTGTTGCCGGCCGCATCGAGGCCCCAGTTGTAGCGGGTGTTCTGCACGCAGTGCTCCCCCGCGACCGCGGTGCGATCGACGTAGGGCACGCAATCCGCCCCGTCGCAATAACCCGGTGAACCCGATGCGGTGGTCGCCATCGCCAGGGGTGCGGCGACCAGGCCGCTCGCCAGCGCAACTGCAGCCAAGAGCTTCATGAGCCTAAGCGTAGGTTTCCGCGCAGCCCGCGCGTAAGGTTTCGCCTCATGAAGCTGGCCATCGCAGCCCTGGCCGCCGCTGCCGCGGCCGTTGGATTCGCCCCGACGGCGCACGCCGACGTGGTCGCCTACCTGGTGAATGTGCACGTCCGGCCCGGCTACAACTTCCCTAACGCCGAGGCGGCGATCGGGTACGGCAACACCATCTGCGACCGGGTCGCGGCGAAGATGAGCTACGCCGAACTGGTCGAACAGGTCAAGGCCGACTTCCACACCACCGACTACTACCAGGGCGCCTACCTGATCAATCAGGCCGTCAACGAGCTGTGCCCCGCCCAGATCTGGCAGTTGCGCCAGTCCGCCGCCGGCTACACCGTCCCAGCCTGACCTGCCCGAAGAGCAACGGCGGCGCCCCAATTCGGGACGCCGCCGCTGGTTCCTACTGGCTTGATCTGCCTACGGGCAGGTGACCTCGATCTCGAAGGGCTTGTTGACCGGCTGCAGCGGGTTGGCCATGTCCACCCCGGTGGCCGTGCCGGAGATCTTGTAGGTCTTGCCGTCCTTCTCGGCCTTCGCCTCGCCCTGGCCGGTGCCGCTCTGGTAGCCGAGCGTCACGCCGTTGACGTTGCCGAGGCCGACGGACTGCACCACCGGCTCGTCTCCGGAGCTGACCACCGCCGCGATGCCGGTGGCCGCGTCGCCGATCGCGATGTTGGTGTTGCCGCCCATCTCGGTACACACAACGGTGCCGGTGACCTGCTGATCGGCCCCGTCGATCGTGACTGTGGTCTCGCCTTCCGCCGCCGCGGCCGTCGACGTCTCGCCCGACGTCTCTGACTTCTTGTCGTCTGAGCCACACCCGGACAGGCTGGCGATCAAGACCGCCGCGCCGCCCACGGCGACCAGGAACCCACGATTCACCACTGTTCTCCTTCGTTTGTCGTGACCCGGCAAGATCGGATCATCCTCAGCAGTATGGTGCGCGACCTCGGCGGCGACACCGAATTGGCCGAAATGTGTCACAACATAGATGCCCCGACGGCGTCAGCACGCCACCTTGATCGCGAACGTGCCGGGAACCCTGAAGCTGGGATTGTCGGTGTCGAAACCGTCGGCGGTGCCGGAGATGTCGTAGGTGCGGTCGGTCATCGTGATGGTCGCCTCGCCGCCCAATCCATTGTTGTAACTGCCGGTGAATCCGCCGAGGTTGGTGATGTTGACGAACTCGGTGACCAGTTCGGTCTCGTTCGACACCATCGCCGTGATGCCGGATTCCGCGTTGCCCGTGGTGATCGTTGTCAACGGGCCGGTGGTGTGGCACGACACCGCGTCGGTGGTGGTGGCGTCCTGGCCGTTGACACTGACCTGCGCGGTGCCGGGCACCAGCGCACCGGGCGGCGGGTTGTACTCCGGCGGCGCGGATCCGCACGCCGCCAGCATCAGCATCGCGGCGGCGGGCGCCGCTCGACGAATTCTCACAGTGCAGAATCTACGACGTGACGGTGCCGAATTCTGCTTCTCCAGGCGATGCGGCGGCGCCGTTCTTCAGCATCGACGCCGAACTGCCGGGCCAGCTGGGCCGCGCCGGCGTTATCCGCACCCCGCACGGCGACATCCACACCCCCGCCTTCATCCCGGTGGGCACACAGGCCACCGTCAAGGCCGTGCTGCCGGAGACGATGAAAGAGCTTGGTGCGCAAGCGATCCTGGCCAACGCCTACCACCTCTACCTGCAGCCGGGCCCGGACATCGTCGCCGAGGCCGGCGGACTGGGCGCGTTCATGAACTGGCCCGGCCCGACATTCACCGACAGCGGCGGGTTTCAGGTGCTGTCGCTGGGCGCGGGCTTTCGCAAGGTGCTGGCGATGGATGCCGACCGGCTACAGGCCGACGACATCATCGCCGAGGGCAAGGAACGCCTGGCCACCGTCGACGACGACGGAGTGACGTTCCGGTCGCACCTCGACGGGTCCACGCACCGGTTCACACCGGAGGTGTCGATCCGCATCCAGCATCAGCTCGGCGCGGACATCATCTTCACGTTCGACGAGCTGACCACGCTGGTGAACACCCGCGCCTACCAGGAGAAATCGGTGCGGCGCACGCACGACTGGGCGGTGCGGTGTCTGGCCGAGCACCGCCGGTTGACCGCCGCGGCGCCCGACCGGCCCGCACAGGCATTGTTCGGCGTCGTGCAGGGCGCCCAGTATGAGGATCTGCGCAGGCAGGCGGCGCGCGGGCTGACCACGATCGTCGACGCGGACGGCCGCGGCTTCGACGGCTACGGCATCGGTGGGGCGCTGGAGAAGCAGAACCTGGCCACCATCGTCGGCTGGGTCAGTAGCGAGCTGCCGCCGGACAAGCCGCGCCACCTGCTGGGCATCAGCGAACCCGACGACCTGTTCGACGCGGTGGCCGCCGGCGCCGACACCTTCGACTGCGTGTCCCCGTCGCGGGTGGCCCGCAACTCGGCGGTGTACTCCAGCGGCGGTCGGTTCAACATCACCAACGCGCGCTTCCGCCGCGACTTCAACCCGATCGACAGCGAGTGCGACTGCTACACCTGCGCGCACTACACCCGCGCGTACCTGCACCACCTGTTCAAGGCCAAGGAGATCCTGTCGGCGACCCTGTGCACCATCCACAACGAGCGGTTCGTGGTGCGCCTGGTCGACCGGATCCGCGCCGCGATCAAGTCCGGGGAGTTCGACGAACTGCGCGATCACGTGCTGGGCCGGTACTACTCGACGCGCGCACAATAGGGAGATGGCGTCGACGGGGCTCTCGCAGCGCGACCCGCAGTCGCTGCTGCTGGCGCTGTTGGACCCGGCCAACCGGGCCGACCCGTATCCGGCCTACCACCAGATTCGCGAGGCCGGCCCGCTGCAGCTGCCCGGAATGACGCTGACGGTGTTCGCCACCTTCGGCGATTGCGACGAGGTCCTGCGCCACCCGTCGGCGGCCAACGACCGCTCGAAGGCCACACTCGCGCAGCGCGAGCCCGAACCGCAGCAGCGTCAGATCGGGCCGCCGAGCTTCCTGTTCCAGGATCCGCCCGACCACACCCGGTTGCGCGGCCTGGTCAGCAAGGCGTTCGCACCGAAGGTGGTCAAGGCGCTCGAACCCGACATCGCCGCGCTGATCGATGAGCTGCTGGACCGGGCCGAGCGAGCCGGCACGTTCGACGCCGTCACCGACCTGGCCTATCCGCTGCCGGTCGCGGTGATCTGCCGGCTGCTCGGGGTGCCGATCGAGGACGAACAGCACTTCAGCCGGGCGTCGGCGCTGCTGGCCAAGGCGCTGGACCCGATCTACACCGTCACCGGGGAATCGCACGACAACATCGACGAGATCGTCGATGCCGGGCGGTGGCTGCGCGATTACCTGCGCGACCTGATCGCCCGCCGCCGCGCCCATCCGGGTGAGGACCTGATGTCGGCGCTCATCGGCGTCGAGGAGTCCGGCGACGTGCTGACCGAAGAGGAGATCGTCGCGACCTGCAACCTGCTGCTGATCGCCGGGCACGAGACGACGGTCAACCTGATCGCCAACGCGATCCTGGCCCTGTTGCGACACCCGCACCAGTGGGCGGCGCTGCGCGCCGATCCGCGCCGGGGGTCGGCGGTCGTCGAGGAGACGCTGCGCTACGATCCACCGGTTCAACTGACCAGCCGAATCGCCGCCGATGACATGACAATTGGCGACACCACCGTCCCCAAGGGGGACATCATGCTGCTGTTGCTCGCCGCGGCCAATCACGACCCGGCGATCGCGGAGCGGCCCGACAAGTTCGACCCCGACCGCGCGACGATCCGCCATCTGGGCTTCGGCAAGGGGATTCACTTCTGCCTGGGTGCGCCGCTGGCGCGACTGGAGGCGTCGGTCGCGCTGACCAAGCTCGTCGAGCGGTTTCCGGATGCGCGGCTCGCCGGTGAGCCGCAGTACAAGCCGAACCTGACGCTGCGCGGCATGGCCCACCTCGCGATTTCGGCGCGCTAACCGACGCTGAGCGCACGGTTCCGCGCCGAAATCGCTCAGCGTAGTTCGGCGATCACCGCCCGCGCGGCGCGCTCCCCGGCCTCGACCGCGCCCTCCATGTAGGCGCTCCACCGCACCGCGGTATCGGTTGACGCCCAATGGATCACACCAATCGGCGCGCTGAGTGCCGAACCGTAGGCCGTCCACACGTTCGGGCCCATGTTGGCGTTGTAGCACCCGCGCGTCCACTGTCGCTCCGACCACCCGCCGTCGAGGTAGCACACCGGGTTGGCGGCCTTACCACCGAAGTGGCGGACGAGTTCTGCGGTGAGCGCCTCGCGACGTTCGCGCTCCGGGATCGTTCCGTACACCCGCGCCTGCTCACCCTCCAGAAACAGCAGCACCACACCGTGCTCGTCACCGGGGATGCAGGTGTCGTTGGACATCCGCGCCGGGCCGATGTCGGAGATGATCTGACCGTTCAAACCCTCGTTGCGCCAGAATGGTTCGTCGTAGACGAAGAACGCCTTCATCGCTGACCCGTTCGGGATGCGCTGGGTGAGTTGATCGCGCACGCCCGGTAACGCCGGGTCGTACATGATCCGGCCGGCGAGCGTGGGGGAGACCGCGACGATCACCCGCCGGGCGCGGGCCACCAGACCGCCGCGACAGTGCACGGTGACGCTGTCTGCGGTGTGTTCGATCAACTGCACCGGCGTGTTGAGCACGATGTACTCATCAAGTTGGGCCGCAAGCCGTTTGGGAATCTCGCCGGTGCCGCCGATGAACCGCGTGGTCTGCGCGCCGCCCTCGGACTCGGCGTACAACTGCGACGTCACCCCGCAGGTCTGGATCGTGAACAGCAGATGCAGGAACGACACCTCGACGGTGGGGACCGCGAGGATACCGACCGTACAGATCTCCAGCAGCGTGCGCGCGATGTGCGACAGCCCCTGCGCGTCGTACCAGGCGCCCGCGGTGATGGCATCCCGCTCGGCGGCGTGCGGCGCCTGCCACGGCGCCTCCGGCGGCACCTCGGCGGCCAGTTCGTCGAGGCGCTCGAAGACGGCGTCCACCGCCGCGAGTTCGTCGGCGTAGCGGGCGTGAAACTCGTTCTCGCGCAACACTCCCGAACCCGCGAGCTCGTAGGAGGTCTCACCCTCCTCGTACTGCGGGAAGGTCTGTACGCCGAGTTCGGCGGCCAACGCGAACATGCGCTCGTGGGTGTCGCCGATCCACTGGGCGCCGAGTTCGACGGGCAGGCCCGGCAGCACCTCCTCGGTGAGGATGCGTCCGCCCACTCTCTCGTCGGCCTCCAGCACCAGCGGCGTCAACCCGGCACCGAGCAGGGTGCGGGCCGCGATCAGCCCCGACAGTCCCGCGCCGACGACGATGACGTCCGCTTCCCGGGCCGGCATCGGACCTCCTTGTGTTGTGGCTCGTCCACCGTAGTCGGCGGGCGGCCCGCGCGGATAACGGTTCGGCTCAACTCTTGCGTATATGATCCGCGCGATGCCAGAGGAGTTGACCGCCGCCGCGGCGGCCGCCCGGGTGCGACCCGACGACTCGTTGGGTTTGCCGTTGGGGCCGGGCCAGCCGCCGGCGGTCCTGCGGGCGCTCGGCGAGCGGACGGACTGGTCCGGACTGCAGGTCTTCGGTGCGCTGTTGGCCGTCGGCACCGAACTTTTCTCGCGGCCGGGGGTGCGTTACGTGTCGGGGTTCTTCGGTCCGCTGGAGCGGGCGCTGCGCGACAGCGGGGCCGACATCGAGTTCGCGCCCGCTGACTTCCGTCGGTTCGGGCCGCTGATGGCCGCGCAGGCGCCGCGGGTGATGACGACGGTCGCGGCCCCGCCCGATGCTGAGGGCTGGTGTTCGCTGTCGTTGCACGCCGGCGGCACGATCGACGAATTACGCCGCGCCGGTAGCGATCCCGACCGGTTGCTGGTTGTCGAGGTGTCGGAGGAGTTCCCGCGCACGTTCGGGTACGGCGAGGAGCACCGGCACGCGCTGCACGTCGACGAGATCGACATCCTGGTGCGGTCGGAAGAGGTGCCGCTGGCGCTGCCCGGCGGTGATGCGCAGCCGTCGGAGGTGGACAAGGCGATCGCCGAGCACGCGGTCGGGTTCATCCCGTTCGGGGCGACGCTGCAGACCGGGATCGGTTCGATTCCCAGCCAGATCGCCACGCTGCTGGCCGAGGGTGACGGCGGTGGATACGGCCTGCACAGCGAGATGTTCACCGATGGCTGCATGCGATTGCACCGCGCGGGCAAGGTCACCAACGCGAACAAGGGCCAGTATCTCGGGGTGAGCGTGACGACGTTCGCGTTCGGTTCGGCGGAGCTGTACGAGTGGCTGAACGGCAACGAGGAGGTGTCGTTCCTGCCCGTCGAGATCGTCAACGCGCCGGAGGTGATCGCCGCCAACCACAACATGGTGACGATCAACGGCGCGCTGGGCGTGGACCTGTACGGGCAGGTGGTCGCCGACACCATCGCGGGCACGCAGTTCAGCGGGATCGGCGGGGCCGAGGATTTCGTCGCCGGAGCGGGGCTGGAGCTGACCGACCGCTCGCTCATCTGCCTGCCGTCGACCTACGAGAAGGACGGCAGGCTGTACTCGCGGATCGTGGCGCAGTTCGAGCCCGGCGCGGTGATCACCACGCCGCGCCACCACGTCGACGTGATCGTCACCGAGTACGGCGCCGCCGAACTGGAGGGCAGGACCGTCCGCGAACGGGCCGAGGCGCTGGCCGCGATCGCCCACCCGCAGTTCCGCGACGAGTTGCTCGCCGCTCAGGTGCGCTAGGTGCGCCGAGACTACGGTTTCTGACCGAAATCGGCCGAAATTCGTCAGAAAGCGTAGTCTCGCCGAGTCACTGGGGGCGGTAGATCCAGGGCTCGCGGGGCAGCTTCGCGGGGTCGAATTCGTCGAGCATCTCCTCGACGGTGGTCGCGCGGTAGCCAAGCGAACCAGCGATCTGCGCCAGCGCGCGCTCGACGCCGATCTCGGCGAGCGTCACCGCCCCGTCCCGCTTGGCCAGCCGCGCCCCGTCCTCGTTGAGCACCAGCGCGACGTGGGCGTATGTCGGCTGCGGGTAACCCAGCAGCGTGGCGAGGTAGGCCTGCCGCGGCGAGGACGACAGCAGGTCGTCGCCGCGTACCACCTGGTCGACGCCCTGAGCGGCATCGTCGACGACGACGGCCAGGTTGTACGCCGCAACGCCGTCGCCCCGGCGGACCACGAAGTCGTCGACGACGCCGGTGTAGTCGCCGTGCAACACATCGTGCACGGTGAACGTCGTCACGTCGGTGCGCACCCGCAGCGCGGGGGGCCGGCCGATCTCGGCGCGACGCTTCACACGCTGAGCGTCAGTCAGGTCGCGACACGTCCCGGGGTAGGCGCCCTGCGGCGCATGCGGTGCCCGCGGCGCCTGCGCGATATCCTTTCTGCTGCAATAGCATTCGTACAGCAGATCGCGATCGGCAAGCTCGGCGATCGCGGCGTCGTAGCGGTCCGGGTGCCGAGTCTGCCATTCGGGCTCGGCGTCCCAGGTGATGCCGATGGCCGCGAGGTCGTCGAGTTGACGCTGACCGATCTCGGCGAAGGTGCGGTCGTCGAGGTCGTCGATGCGCACCAGGAAGCGGCGCCCGGTCGAGCGTGCGAACAGCCACGCGAGCACGGCGGTGCGCAGGTTGCCGATGTGCAGGTCGGCCGACGGGCTCGGGGCGAAGCGCCCCGCGGCCGCTGGGGACGTCACGCCCGAAAGATACAGCCGGAGAGGTATGGCGGTGGCGGAGGGATTTGAACCCTCGGTGGGGGGTTACCCCACACACGCTTTCGAGGCGTGCTCCTTAGGCCGCTCGGACACGCCACCGTGTGGCAGCTTACCGAGCAGCCCACAGCGGACTCAAACCGCCATCACCGCTGCCTGGCGAAGAACTCCTCCAGTGGAGCCGCGCACTCGTCGGCCAGCACCCCGCCGCGCACCTGCGGCCGGTGGGTGAGCCGCCGGTCACGCACCACGTCCCACAGCGACCCGACCGCCCCGGTCTTGGGCTCCCAGGCGCCGAACACCAGGCGGGCCACCCGGGCCATCACCAGCGCTCCCGCGCACATCGTGCACGGTTCGACCGTCACCGCCAGCGTGGCCCCCTCCAGCCGCCAGCCGTCGCCCAGCACCTCGGCCGCAGCGCGCAGCGCCAGGATCTCGGCGTGCGCGGTGGGGTCCCCCGACGCCTCCCGGGCGTTGGCGGCGCGCGCCAGCTCCGTCCCGTCGGCCGCGACCACCACCGCGCCGATCGGCACGTCGCGCGGCCCCGCGGCCCGGGCGGCCGCCAGCGCCGCCCGGATCAGCTCCTCGTCGGACTTCACCGACCGAGGCGCTCGAGCACCGCCGCCAGCTCGTCGGCGAACCCCATCTCGCGGGCGATACTTCCGATCTGCTCGTCGGCGTAGAGGTCGGTCTGGTCCAGGATGACGGCCAGCACCGCATCCGGCAGCCCCAGGTCGGCCAGCACCCCGAGGTCGCCCTCCTCGAACGGGTCGGCGCCCTCGAGGTCCTCTTCGTCGATGTCGTTGTCGAGTTTCTCCAGCACCTCGGCGGCGATGTCGTAGTCCAGCGCCGCCGTGGCGTCCGACAGGAACAGCCGCGTCCCCGCCGGTGCCGGCCGGACGATCACGAAGAACTCGTCGTCGATGTCGAGGAGGCCGAAAACCGCCCCAGCGCTCCGCAACTCGCGCAACTCGGTCTCGGCGGCGGACAGACTGTACAGCGCCGCCTTCCGCATCGCGGAGCACCGCCACTTTCCGTCCTCACGCACGACCGCGACAGCGAAGCCGTCGGGGATGTCGACGGCCTGCTG